>Ga0209190_1000143_pt1 | contig 50285 bp, 38 predicted proteins | sample M_140205_XF_Meta_FD_187315 | JGI IMG/M metagenome (GOLD analysis project Ga0209190, IMG submission 187315) | Freshwater microbial communities from Lake Montjoie, Canada to study carbon cycling - M_140205_XF_MetaG (SPAdes) (version 2) | ecosystem: Environmental > Aquatic > Freshwater > Lake... | reverse complement strand
TTACACGATTTAAAATAGTTTTTTTACATATACTTATTTTTTTTTTACCATATTTTTGTTTAGATGCAATACATTCACAAAATAATTTACTAAATACTTCTATTAAAATAACTACTTTTAAATCTAATTCATCCGCAGATATGTAAATTTGTCTAATTTTTTCTAAGTCTGCGTTTAAATCAATATTATCTATTTCATTTAAAGTTGTTTCCCATAAAAAATTAATATCATCATAACTAAGTGTGTGCAGCTCTTTTAAATCATCAATTCTAAGTACACGGATTAAATCATAAATATTATGTATCATTAATATATTTGTTTTATTTAAATTTTCAGAATTTGGTGTCTCAATCGCTTTTAAATATGATTGTATATTTTTGCATAATGTAATTTTTGTTCCATGTTGGTCTAATCCATACTCTTGAGACAAATATTTTAACTCTTCTAATTTAATAGGGTCTAAATCTTCTTCATCTAAACAATTAATATTAGTTAATGAATTAATATTGTTTAAGTTATCAATATCCATATATGTGTATATTTGATTTAAATTATAATTTAAAAATATAATTTATTATAATTAAATATAATAGATGTCATCAAAATTACCCATTACATTATTAAGTCTTCAGCAGTTAGTTGAATCAGAAAATAGGTTAATTGTAGTTGATTGCTATGCTGAATGGTGTGGGCCATGTAAAAAAATCGCACCGGCAATATCCCTTTTATCAGATAAATATAAAAATAATAATAATGGAATATTAGTATTGAAATTAGATGTAGATGAGTGTGACGATATTTCAGCTAAATATGAAATCAAAAGTTTACCAACTATACTATATTTTAAACATGGACAGCTCATTGATAGGTTTATAGGTGCAAACATGGAGGAAATTGAAAAAAAAATTGTTACATATTGGCAATAGAGATGTTAACTATAAATAGTAAAGAAATATGGTATAAATATAATATTATTTTTTATAATATTATATTTGTTGTAATATATATATATCAATGAGTATGAATATTAGGTCCAAACGCGTTAAAAATACGCGACGGAATAGAGTTTCTAGAAGGATTAATGGGGGGAGTAGATTTGGTGATTTGTTGCGGAGACATAATGCCAAAGTTCAAGAGTGTCATAAAAAATGTGATGAGGAGAGTAAACCAGACCCGATGCATACATATGTAACTTCAGCCAAAGCAACACCAAATGGTTGGTATATGAATTTTAGTGGCCCATTTCAAGGATATCCAGAAATTTTTACATTAAGACATGATGGACTTCCCACTTTTAGAGTTTCAGACTATGGAGACCGCAATTTTTCCCAATATTTAGAAAATATTGAAGAACTACCAAGTCCATTAAAAACATATAGAGTCCGTGACAAAATATTCAAATTAGGAAGCGATACAAAGAATCTTTATTGGGAAGATCAATTTGAAAAGCGCTACCCATTTAATCTATCATCACCATTGAAAATAGGCGAAGATATAGCAACAATTTTATAAATATAATCAAAAACCGTCATAGTTGAAATCGAAAAAAAAATTGTTACATATTGGCAATAATTATAAAAGAGGTGTTTATACAATATGACTATAATATTCTTAAAAAGAAAAATGCATATATTATTTCATTTTAAGAATAGTAATTTATCTATATTTTTTCATCTAATTCATCCTCATCATCTTCGATAAGATTTACTACATTTTTATTGGGTTTATGCACTGGATTTGTATAATAATCATTAAGTTTATAACCTAACCAACAAGTTCCACGCAATTTATCATTTGCAACTTTATGTATTGATTGTGCGGTATCATATTCTTTGCCTAGATTTTTAACAAGATATGACCGTAAGTCTTCTTTACGCTTAGGCTTTAGACCAGTCCCTTGTTGATTTTCTTTAAACCAAGCTTTATATTCGCGAAATACATCACTTAATGTTAAAAACCCATTTGTTTCCTGTGTAACACATTCATTAAAGAATTCAAGAAACATATCATTAGCGCGTCTATATATGTTTGTATATTCTAAAACTTCATTCGGCTCTTTAATACCACCCTCTTCACGATATTTTTTGTAATATTCAATTAATATCCATAAAAATGCTTCTGGCCAATTTTTGATTTTTTCACTTAATTCAAAATCAATAGGGAATTCATACTTTTTAATATCTGGATACGCTTTATCAACAAAACGAGATATAAATTCTATTCTTCTTACACGGCGCCAAGTGCCTTCATCATTTGGAGGTAATTCTGGGTCATCATTACAAATGAATATAGGTTTAAATTGCGGCTTAAACTCAATTGGATCTTGAAAAAGACCACGCGCAGTAATCTTATCTCCACCACTAAGTTCTTTCATTAATCCAACATTTATTTTTGAATTTTCTTCTGCCTCTTGAAATTTAACCAATCGTCGTCCCTTAGTAACAAATAATTCAGGATTTGCCGCATTACTATCAGCACGTTTCTTTGTTAGAAGGGCAACCGATACACCTTTGCTATAATCACCTAGAGTTAAATCTAATAATTCAATCAATTTTGATTTACCATTACCACCACATCCCGAGAATATATAAAACTTTTCTTGTTTAGTCGAGCCATCGAGCGTAGTAGCAAGAACTTTCAATATATATTCACGAACAGCTGTTATTGGCAATACTTGACTGATAAATAACATAATCTCTTTAATTTTAGGGTCCTCCCAACTATAATTTTGGTCATAATCAATCTTAGTTGATAAAGTAATATAGTCATCAGGACGACCATCACGAAATTCAAGACGACGAAGGTCATATACACCATTATTACAACCGATAAGATTAGGGTTTTCATCCATCTTTTCAATAAAATCTTTTGCTTCATTAATAAATTCATCTTGACATTCAGTAATTACACTGTTTTTAAACCCAGTTTGTCTAAGTTTTTTACTAATATTAACAGCTCGCGTAGAGAAATCTTGTAACTGACTGGAATTATCCGCTCCGCTACCCAACTTATTATATTCAGATAGATATAATTCACCAAGAACTGAAAATTTAGTAGCTAATACATCACTTAGTTTTAATCGCATTTCAGAATGACTTCCGAGCTCACTCCAACGATGTTTCTCAAATTTATACCATACATATTTACTCTTATTTTTGCATACACACACATAATCATGTTTGAAGAGTGAATGCATCAACTTTGCGATATCATTTTGCTCTAATTTATTTCGTTGAACATAATTCCGCAGTTTAGTTCCAAAATCATTTTCAACTAACTTATTATATTCTTCACTATTATCAATACGAGCCCACATAATAAGAGTGCCCATACCTAAATTATCTTCACGGGATGATGACCATACCTCACGGCATGACTCTTCTGCTGTATCTGTATATTTGGGGTCTTTTTTTGAAAATTCAATCCATTTTTTTAGAAGTGTATCATCGGCATTATGAATATTAAATAGACACCAACCTAATTCAACCCAAGGTTTGCGTTCTTCCGCTCTGAATATTGAAAGTATGTCAACTATCTTGCATATCATGTCAAGCTCCTCTTTTGATTTTTGAATAGTTTTTTTCTTACGCTTTAATGATTCTTGTTTATGCTTTAAATAATCACTTTTAATAATAAGATTTTCTGGGTCGAGTAATGATTTATAGGCATCTCTTATAGCCATACGCCAAGCTTCTGTTTTATCCTTATTAAGAATAGAGAACATCCTGATATAGTCCATATTCGTATATGTTGAAAGCGGCATATATGTAGCTGTTAAGTCATTACTAAATTTTAAAACGGTAGATACAAGGTATGGTGGTGAACCAGCCTTTTTACAACCATAAAGAAACCAGTTATTCTTATGAACTACAGAGCTATCTAAAATATCATTAAGATTATTATAGAAGTCATAGCTTTTAAACACTTCCTCTAACTCCGTAAGAACTTCTTCACGGATTCTATGTGCGATTTTATAGTATGTCGTAATAAATGGAAACATTATATGAATTCCATCTTTTATAATTAATTTAGATGTTTTAGGGTCCCGTTTATTATCCCAAACACCTGCATGGCTTTTTTCCATAATAAAAGCAATTCGACTATCTTTAGGAGCTATAAGATATTTATCAATATACTTCATATAGATAGATGCAACCTTTTCAATGTCATCAAAGCGATATATTCGTCTAATAGCATCATCCTCCGTGACATATTTGAAATCCAAATCAATTTTGATTTGAGTAATCAGACTATTTGCTTCAGTAAGAGTGTCATTAAACTCATTTTTATTAACAAATATATCTTCGTGCAAAAGATTGGAGAGCTCGTCTAAATTCTCATCTGGGACTTTGTATTTTCCTCCTTTAATTTTTGTATGGGTATAAATTTCATGACTATCTTTTGGTAGCTTAAATTGATTCAATAATGAGTAAAGGTCTTTACTTTTATTTGATGCCGCCATTTAAATATACAAGAATACACAGATTTTTTTGATGATTTATTTATTTAATTATTTATATATTTTTAAATGAAAATCAATTTTTTTAGATATAATATATATAATATATATAATACATATCTATGGTCGTTAAAAAAGAAAAGAATTTAATACATGATGTAGTAATGAATTATATACCTAAAAAGAAAAACGATCCACCTAAAGTATCTATAGAACAAATGGTGAAAGATCAGAGTAAATTATTGGCTGAAAGCGCTGGTGGTTCTGTAAATCAAAAGGTTAATGCAGCACAAATTACTAAAAATGTATTTAGTGAAATTGAAAAAAAAGTTATAGATGTTCCTATAAAAATTTCAAAAGTAGAACCAGTTGCTATTTCCGATATAGTTATGTCATTAGGTGGTGAAATTCAAAAAAAAACGAATAGTCGTAAAAGATCACGTAATAATGTAAAATCAACTGTTGAAAAATTAATAGATAGTAAATTAAAATCAGAATTTATTGAAAATCTAATAAATAACAATATGGATAAACAAATTGTGTCACAAAAAGTGAAATCGCCTATAGTAAGCTATAATATAGAGAAGACTAAAATTAATAATACAAAAATGCATATTTCAGCAAATAATATACAAAAAAATATTCCAAATAATAGTAAATTACCAATTACTAAAAAATTTAAATCAGACACAAATGTTGCCACTAAACCAGCTGTTTTGCATAATAAAGAGCAACTCATAAAGTCATATGTTAATAAAAAAACAAATAGTGTGTTAGATATATCGAAGGGAGGTAGTGATAATAAAAAGCAAAATAGAACAAATAATTATTTAAAAAGCACAGGCTTAAAAAATAAAAAAGAAGCTGAGCTAATTACAAAATCATTTCGTGATTATGAAATTAAGATAAGCAATAGTCGTAAAAAAAGTAAACGCAAAAATTCAAAAAAGTATAAAGGCTCAAAAAAAGATACAACTCGTAAATCAAAAAATAAATCAAAAAATAAATCAAAAGAAGAATCCCAAAATATTCAATTAGGCAAAGGTGTGCCTAATTATTTGCAAATAGATTTAAAACAACTTATTGGTAATAATATAAAAATAAATAATGATAATTTTAATTTTAATAAACGGTAAATTAACTATTAATTATATATTGCATAGTTAGAAATCGTCATATTGGATTAATTTATTTATTTATTTAAAAATAGTATAAAAATATATTTACATTTGTATACTATTTATTCAATCGAATTTCACTTTTTGTCATCTGTATATAACTATATAAACTATTGACATTTGCTGTTGCTAATATAATTTTACCATAATTTTCAAAACTGCCATACATGTTAATTGTAAAATCAACAGGATGTATTAATATTAAAATACTATAGATTAAAAAATAGATTTTTTTAAATTTATTTTTTTTGTTATGATAATATACATAGAAACGATAACTTTTATTCACAATTTCTACTATAATATTATTACTTTTTAAATTTGCCTCATGTATAACAATTTCCCATAATAACCAAATAAAATCACGCCAATAAATTTTTTCAATTTTATCATTAGATCTTTCAGACAATCCACCTATATTATTTTTTTTAAAATATTCTGTTTCCCACATTACTAACCAAGATAACCAGTAAATAACCATATCACTACTTGAATTTCTAGGAGTCTTAATATGATTTAGGATTTCATTTACTGGTATAAATATTTGAGATATATCATTCGGTTTTAGAAAAGGAATTAATAAATCTTTAGATGAAAACAAAATTCGGATATTAGAAATTTGGGATATTTCTGAAATATTAACCTTTTCTATTTTTGGTAGTGTATATTGATTCGATAATGTAATTGTAGTAATAATATCAATAAACATGTTTCTTATTTCTAACACATTTCTTGCTTCTAAAATATCATCTAAGCTATTAACAATATCTGTAAATTGCTCATATTGCTTCCATAGGTAAATAATATATTTAGGATTTTTAATTGATATTTCAGTTATATAAAATTCAATTATTTTTTCAAATAATTCAACCAAATGTCCACTAATTATAAGTTCTGCACCCCAATGGTTTGAATTATCTATATTCTGATTTTTTATTTGACTATATAGTAGTTTAAATACATCTTTTTTTTTAAATTTATTATAAGTATCTGTTTTGAAATCTTTTGCAGTTTTACTATCATTTATTCTGTATTTATCTATTATTAACATGTATATTTCGATATATTATAACATGACTAATATTTTAAATATTTTTTAATATAAATAAATCCGATTTAAAATCCAAAAAATAACACAGTAAGCTTTCACCGCTTTTTGACACATATATGAAGTTTTCTAGATTAGCTTGAAAAAAAGATATTTTTAGAAATATTTTGTTATTTACGCTTGTAAAATAACAAAATATTATTGTATATGTTTAAAAAGATGAAATATGTTATTAGACCATGTAATAGTTAATATATATTGGCCAACTATTGCACAGTTTAAAAACACCTAAATTCCCTTACTTAATAAGAGCGCTTGTAAGAGCGCTTGTTGGAGGATTTACGCGAGGACTTTCGGACGGCGCGACGACGGGAACCACCCAATTTGGTGCCTAATACCGTTTTAAGTTGACCATTATCCTCATATAAAATAGTGTTGCCGCTTGTTCCTTTTACCCATCCTGTTTGGTTTGATTTTATTAATTTTAATAAGGATTCTTTTTGACTTTGACTCAATTGAACTTGTGTGTTTACTAGATCAACCGAATATAAACCATTCAAAGTGTTAGGCTCCAAGTATAAAGTATAATTAGACATTTTTTGTATTATATAATATTATAATATTATAATATTTAAAAATATCACAAAATAATAAATAAAATTCATGTAATTACTCAATACAATCTAAATTTCCTCCATTTCAGAATATACTATTTGTTTTGTTCTATATGGTAATAAATATTCTAAAAATATAAATACACCTGAAATTAAGAAAAATAGAACTGAAATACCTACATAAATATTAAAATCATCTTTATACATTACAAATGCAAATAATAATAACACTAATCTTCGTATTAAATCTAACCCAGACATTAAAACATTACTTGGAACTGAATTACTATTAATCTGGAGTATAATAATTTTATTATAGAAATATAATTGCAAACATATACTAATAAATAATGATAATATGATAACTTTGGTTGTAATTGGAGGAGGGTTTTCTATAGTCATTTTTAATGATGGAATAGCTGCAAAAATAAAATAAGATAGCTGAAAAATGATATGAAAATCTAAATTATAAATATTATATTTTTTAATACTATACTCTATCATAATATTATAGACTGTATTTAATAAACAACTAGTTATAATAGCTATAGTTGGTAGTAATAATTCAATATCTATATTTAAATAGTAATATATTATAACTATATAACTAAGTAATAAAAATATTACTCCTAAATAATATAATTTAGTAGGTGTTTTTTTTAATACATATATATAAAACGGAATATTCCATATTATAAAACTACTTCGTAAAATAGTATAATAACTGAGATTTAGACTATTTACACTATAATATAATAGTATTGATTCAAATGTATAAATAAACCCAACTATACAAGGAAAGACTAACGATATTCCATAGGTACTAATACGAGTTTTAATTGATTTAATGCATATAAATAATAAATATATTGGACATAATAATATTGATAACAAGGTATTAAACCAAAAATTATTATATGCATATGTATTTTGCAAATATTTAATTAAAATAAGGTATGCGCTTAAATTTATAACATATAATATACTATGAAAAATAATTAATCGAAATGATATATTCATTGTTAAATTAAATACCTCGCTTATTTTTTATGTATAGTGTAATTATTAATAATTATATAGAAATAAAAAAACTTAAATATGTTGATATTATATATAAAAAATGACAATAAGGAAAACTTCATTAATACACCGAAAAAATAAATGTAAAACTAGTGCAAAGTCGACAACGATAAAAATTGGAGGAGCCGGTTGCCATCGAGGACAAAACCATGTGTGGGATATTCCTGAAACTACTGGTTGGAATAATAATCGTGGTATATGGATGTGTAGTGTTGAGTGTGATAATGGGGATGAATGTATTCATACACAAAATATGACAGAAGATCAAGAGCATGAAAATTTAGATCTTGATCTTGTTCATAGTTGGGAAAGGTTTTACGATGAGCCAAACGTAGTGAATGAAATAGATGGTCCTGATTTTTTAATATTTCATACACAAAGAGGTCCATATCGGGTAGTATGGCAGAGATATACTAGCACTACACGAACTTATCAAAATGAATGTCGATACTGTGGCGAAATTATTAATGAATATACTGATACTAGATGTGATAACGATGGGCAAACTGCAGAAGAGTTTGCGAGTAGTAGTTATGACAATTTTGTAGACTGGAATGGAAACTATGACCCAAATGACGATGACTCAGATTATTCTGATTATGATGATAATTAATATATATAAAATTATTTTGTTATTTTAAATGCACAAATAACAAAATAGTCTAGATAGAATAATATATATATATATTAATAATTGTTTTATATAAAATATGATAGATATTTACCAGATAATTTGCGCTCTTCAATTTCTGGATTTTGTTTAAATAATAAAAATCCATTATTAAAATCACTTATAGTAATAATTCTATGTTTTTTTGAGTGATCTTCTAATAAATTACGAGAATGGGCATATTTACACTTTGTTAATAATACTTCCATGTCTCCACCAAAAAATTTAAAGTATTCTTTATTATCTTCAAAAAATGTAATGTAAAAAGCAGTATCATCATCATTTTCATTTATTAAGCTCCATTTTAATTCCTCTACTTTTTTTAAAAATATTTTATACATTTCTAAAGGTGAATATTCACCAATTGATAAATGAATGGGGAATCTTCTTTCTAATCCATCATTCATTGAAAGAAAAAAACGCTTAATATCATTTTTATAACCAGCAACTACTAGAACAAAATCACCTTTATTTTCGCTCATATACTGCATTAATAAGTCTACAAATTCTTTTGCATATATATCTTTTCCATCCTTTCCATCACCATTACCAAAACTATAAATCTCATCTATAAATAAAACCCCACCTTTAACTTCCTCCAATAATTTCATTGTTTTCATTGCAGTATGTCCTAAATATCCACCAATAAAGTCATTTTTTTTGGCAGTTTTAAATGTATTTTTACTTAGAATACCCAAGCCTACTAATATTTCACTATATATATGTGCAATTTCGGTTTTACCAGTGCCAGGTGCACCATCAATAATTGTATGTAAAAGGTCATAATTTTTAATATCAAGTCTTTGTAAATAATATAATATAATATCTACTATTCTTGATTTTACTTCATCTAATCCAATCATTTTTGATAATTTTATTAATGGATTTTTAATATTATTTAATCGAACAATATCTAAATTATAATATTTATCTAGTGAATATTTATTGCCAATGTTATGAATAACATTTAATAAATCATCTATATTTTTAGGTTTTTCATCTAGAAATAACATATTATCATAATCTATTTTAGGAATTATAATTTCTTCAATTGATTTATTAGTATTTTGATTTGGTTTAGATATTGCCGTTTTATTTAAAATAGATGATTTACAATTGTAACTATTTTCAATTGAATTTCCTGATAAAATATTTGATATTAAATTACTAATAATATTATCATCATTATTACAATCAATATTATCATTATCCGAATGATTAGGTCTTTTAACAACAATTTTAGTAATTTTAGGTATTGTTGGTATTTTTTGATTAGATAGTAACTCTTTTTGATTACTAGTTAATAAATCAGATTTAGGGGTATTATTATTAAATATTGAAATATATTTATTATATTGAGGGACTAATACAATACCATTTGTTGAATTATTGTTATTATTTATATCAGTTAAATTAGTTGAATTAGTATATCTTTTAAATTTCTTATTCTGTTTTTTATTATTATTTGGTTGTTTATAATTTTTATCCATTTAAAAATTAATAGCTGTATATTTTTATATCGGTTTTTCTTTATATAATATAGTATATATGGAACAATCAACGATCAGTTTTAAATCAAAAATTCTTGATTTCAGGTCACTGTTCGGAATTATTAACGAAAATGATGAAATTACGGTATATTCAGAGTTAGGTAAAAGAACACTAATGGTTAAAACTAAAGATATCGATACAATAAGTCTAATATCATTGGATAATATTAGTGAAATAACTGTATGGGATAAAGAACCGTTTTGCAATAATGTATATAATATATATGACATTGTTATAACTGGAGACTTTGTTTTTGATATTTCATCGCAAAGATTTAATCTTTCAGTAAATGAACTAACTGAAAATTTATTGGGATTTGAGACATATTATATTGAAAAATATGATTGGGAAAAAATTTATCCTATTAGTGAACAAAGAGATGATATTTTCCATAGTTTAGTTAAGGATGTAACTGCTCCCAGTATAAATTTAATTGCAAAAATGAATAAAAAGGCGGATAGTTTTGTTAATTTAATTGAAATTTATCAAAAAAGAGATTATTCTACATTAGAATTTATACAAGATGTTAGAAAAACATCGGATGAAATACCAGAATTAGATTTTTTAAAATCACACAATTTTAGGTCTAATATTATTTTTCCTATAATTGAAGATGCTAAATATATTTATGATGATAATGCATTATTTATGGACGATGATGATACTAGGAAAATATACTATGATGAAGAAACATATGGAGAGAAATATGATATATTACAAATAAGTCAATTAGAAGAGATTAATTTACTGTATGCAACTTATAAAAATGCAAATTTAACACCCAATCGGTTATCATTTAATGATGCAAAACGTATAGAATATTTTGGAGGAGAATTACCTGATATTGTAACTAGATATAAAAAAGGAAAACTACCTACAGAGGTGTTACCAATTTATAGCGCATATAAATCAGTTATTCCATCTAATAATTTTTATAAATTTCAAGCAGACAAATCATTTTTCGCATATCGTAATATTACACCCAATAACCCATTTTTACTTTCTGATAAATTTACAACCAATATATTATTTCAAAATAGATATGTCAGAGGTTCATTAAATCACTTGGTAGACAATCCGGATATAACCAATATTAATAAAAATCCAAATTGTGTTATTTGCGCAGGAACACCTAAAACGGGTGAGCATATATATTATAGTGATAAAGACCCTTATGTTAAACCCGGTAAAGATTTCAATTTATCCATCAGTAAAGAGCCTGTAGAAGTCCCATATCTAAACGGTGAAGATGTATCACTTGTTGGTTTTTTGGTTAAATCTCCATATTATATTAATCCAGATTTTAATACGCTGTATAAAAGAGAATTTAATTTAGAAAAATATATTTTAGAACATTATGGTGGATATTTGAATATTATTGAACGCTATATTTACAATCGGAGTAGAACACTTAATCCTATATTTGTAAATGAAATAGAATATCTTGGAAATAAGTTAGAAGATATAAATTATACCTATGATAATTTTATTAAATTTAACAGCTCATTAGATAAAGAGTATTCACTCGATAATTATAATAAAATTTTACAAGATATTGTTTTAGACCAAAATAAAGTTTTACAGATAGAAAGTGAAAATATTCAAAAAATAAATAATTTTACAGATCTTAATAAAATTTTAAGTAATTATCTTTTAAATATTCGTAATTTAAATAATCATAACTTTGAAAAAATTAAAAATATTTTAGAGAAAAGATATGACCAATTTAAACGTTCAACTATAGTAGAAGAAGAATATAAAAAATATTATGAAAAATTAAATAAAGTATTAGAAATGTCATTATCAAATTTATATCAAACACTTTTTACCTTGGATAGTTATAATAAACTAGACATTGTATTAATTTCTAAATTACTAAATGAAATGTTTAAAAAAGAGGACAAAACCGTTATTCAACATCTGCTAAAATATTATTTTTTTACTGATACTGATTTTATTTCATTAGATGATTCTATAATATTATTAACTAAATGTATTTATAATCGATATTATGACTATTTATGTAATGAATCCGCTTTTCGTATTATATTTCACCCGACACATACTATTAAAAATCCAGAAATATCAAGTATTATTGCAGATATTAAATCATTTTATGATATAGGACAAATATCAATTCATTCCCCAAGTAAAATAGGAGTTCTTAATGAATTAATACATATGTTAAACATAAAAGATAGAAATATTCATTTTAATATTCTCGTTCAATATTTACATGCTTTAAATGGATTAAATAAATTAGAAGTAGAGAATAATGAATGGACCGAAAGATATAAATCTATAGAACATGTAAATTTATTTATTAAGCGCGATGAAGAAAATATTAAAAAGTTCATGTCGGAAAAGCACATGAATTGTATGAAATTACGATTATCTAAAATATATTTATCATTAAATAGTTTAAAAGAAGATGATAATAAAGAAAATGTTGAAGCAGATGCATTTTTAGATATATCTACAATATTAAAATCAATATATAATAAATTAATATCTAAAAGAGTCGATAGCAATTCACAAGAATTTGAGCAAGAGCTTCGTACTAATATAATAGCGCAATATCCATTTGAAAATTCTCAATGGGTAGACAATATAATACATAATTTAATACAAAAAAATGGAAGTTTAGATAAAACTTTAGTAGCGCCAAATGATTGGGCATTATTAATAGACACTGACCTGGATTTTTATAGATTATATCGCCGAATTGATAATCACTGGACATATAACAACTCTGTTCCTGAATCAGAAAGAATTGGACCTCTATTACGTAATGGTAAATTAGTAAATACCAATAAAAATAATTTGAAATTTGCAAGTTTATGTAACCTTGAAGGTATAACATCACAAGAAATCAAAGTTGTCGGTGGACTTTTAAGTGTTATTTTAGATGATGATTTAAGTGATTTAAATAGAGACATCGGTCAAAAATGTGTTGTTCGTGATGGTATATGTGTATCTAAAGTTATTGCAGATATCGATACACATTTACAATATTATAGACATGCATTAAAATCGCGTAAATATATTGATGAACAAAAAAACAATTTACTTGAATTAATGCAAAGTTTAAAGCCAAAAATCCATAATCTTCAAAATAAAATCCAAAATATTAAAGATGAACGATTTAATCAGGTGTTTCAAGTACCCTCTAATATATTAACAAACCCTAAACCAGTATCACAATACGATAAAATATTAAAACACTACAAAGAGCAATTTACACTTGTAAAAAATATACCAGATGATGATGTCAGATTAACCGAATTGGAAAAATTCATTATGCAACATGGATTATTTGATAGAGATATTAAAGATGGTAAATTAGTAAAAGTTCCCGTTGAACAAAGTTATTTTATATATTGGGATATATCAAATATAACAGAACCAATGTGCTGTAAACATTGGTTAGTGCTTGCGAAACAGGCATATAAATCAAATAATGAAAGGTCTAAATTGCAAAAACAACTGGAACTAAATTGGGGGGAAGAGTTACCTAATTCTAAATATATATATTGTAAGAAATGCGATATAGCTATTGGATTAAGTAGAGAAAGTGATAATGATGGATTTGATGCAGATGATAGACTTATACAATTTAGAGAAGCAGTAATAGAAACATCGATGGCAGATATATTAGAAAAAATTGAGGCTGAAAACAGAGAAGATTTAACGAGTATATCATTTGATTTTGATGGAAAAATTTTAAAAGTTCTTAATGACCTTATTACTAATCCAAATATTGAAATACCTTATAGTGATAAAAAAGAGTTATTAGAAAATGTATCAGAATTTTTAAAACGTGATAATATATTAGATGTTTATCAGTTTGAATCAGAATTAATTACAAAGGATAGCACCAATATTGACGGATTAAAAATGTTATTTGTAAAAAGTGCCGATGGTAAATCGCCTATTGAAAAGTATATTGATTTAAGAAATAAACAATTTCCTAATCCTCGCGGATATGTGTTATCTGCAAGTGACATAAGTAGTCTGACAACGCAAAAACCAGGTGAAAAACTAAATCCGTTTGTTGTAGTATTTACAAAAATTAAAAGTATATATGAGCAACAATATAATTTCAAAAGAGTTATGTATTTATGTGGCAGATTAGTTATATCTCTTATTATTGCGGATCCTGAATATAAAATTATAGGTTCAGCTGAAAGAAGTGCAGGACAAGCAATATATAGTAATTTTATTGCAAGACCAGACCTTGCTATTAAAACGGTTTCTGATAAACTATATACTTTATTAACAAATAGTCGTGATGAAATATATACAACATCAAATACATATTTAACTCAGATTTCTACAAAGGCAGGCAAATCTCCTAAAGAAAATTTAAGTAATGAGATTGACAAAATTTTTACCAATTATAGAAGTATTCAATCGATATCCAACAAAATTAAAGAAAAAATAGAGCGTGTTACTAAAAATAAACAAATTCTTATTGACAAGATTAAAAATTCATTAGAATGGAAAACATTTCGACCCTATTTGAAAATATCTGATAAATTAGATGATAAAATAATTAAGTTAGATGAGCAGATAGGATTAATTGAAAAAGAATTAACGCAAGGCAAAAAAAATAAAGAAAAATATTATTCTTATTTATTAAGCACTAAATTATTTTACAATCTTCAACGGATAATACACAAAAGTGAGCCTATGATAAAAAACTCATTTACTAATTTCTGTTGTCTAACCGAGCCTCGAACTAACTATTTTGACCATTTTATGTTATTAGATAATAATATTAGTTTAACATTAGCTCGCATGAATGCAATACAAAAAGATGTATTTTATAATCCACATCAAAATTTATATTTATTATATGGCAATAAAATGAATGTTGACACACCAAACTTATTAAATTATATAAATGAAAATTCACCCTTAGTTGATATAGATGAGGTTGTTAGAAGAATACGTAGCCTTATAACTAGTTACACTCTTTTACCTAACGAAAGTAGTATTGTTGGAAAAAGAAGACTATATAGTAATTATTATGATAAATATATAAATGATATAAAAACAATAGATAATGATGCATTGTTACAAAAGATGATAGATGAAAATATGCATATAAACGCTATATCCATAAGTCTTCGTCATCAAAATTTATATTCAAGTAAAGCAGGTCTAATTCGACATGACACAATATCTAATAAATATATTTGGGATATCGAAAATGAAATAAATGAGATACTTTTAGACAAAAGCTATACTGAATATTTAGATATTTATTATAATCTATTAACAAAGTTATACTTGTCATGCAATTTACAGTTATCTCAAAAACAAATAGAACGAATACCATTATATCATAATAATAGTAGTATAGTAGAACAATTTTTAGAACAATATGCATTAATTGCAAAATCATTGTCAAATATACAAAAAAATATCATGGATAATTATAACTCTGATTTTGAATTAGTTGACCAAGGAATGCCCGTATTTGATTTATATAATGAGCAATACTATTCGACATTTAATTTATGTATTGATAAATTTAATAAATTACCAGACAAAATAAATATCTGGTATGCTAATGAAATATCAAAAAGTCATAGTAATATTCAAAAATTATTATCATCAAAAGAGGTATCAACATATGAAGAAGGACTTGTGCATGAGCAAGACCGAATTAAAAATGATTTAATACAAAAAAATGATAATGAAAATAAAGAAACATGGAAAGAATTACTATTAGAAATACCCAAAATCATCGAAATTTTAGATAAACTATTAAAACCAGTTCGTGAACCAAAATCCTGGATTAATAATATAAGTCTATTGCATGGTAATGGTCATAAAGAAATATTAAAAGAGATAAAAGAGCGAATTCCTAACCAGATTTTAATTGAAGGTTATGGTAACGCTGCCGATATTGCCAATCAAACTGAAATAAGAAATAAATATATTGATAATAAATTTAAATCACGCAATTTAGATACAATGAAACGATATTATAGTATCATTCATGCTCAAATATCACGATTTAAGTATTTTAAAATGGATTGCGCCTTTAATATAGCTAATCGTAAAAGGATAAATAATAAAAATCTTGCAACTAATTCTGAATATGATTTCGAATTAAACTCATATACTGTTAAAAATTTCTTTTCAAATGAAATATATGACACTATAGATAAAAATAATATTTTTACACCCATTGATTGTCATGCTATTAATAGTTTAATATCAATTGACACATACAATATGACTAATAAAGGAATTCGGTCTAATGTTGATTATATGTCTCAAGTAATATCATTTTTATTACAAGTGGAACTATTAAAATTTATGACTAAAAGTGCAAATAGAGAATTTTATGCGGATTTTTGTTATCAATTTATGTGGAAAAATAATATAGAAAATCTTGAGGTATTAAATATGATGTCTGAAAAAGATGTTAGAATTCACTTGCGAAATATATTGGCATCTGAAAATAAGAGTAGATTAGCAAAATTTAAAGACCTTAGTGAATCTAAAAAAATACTTCATAAATTAAAGCGCGACCTAGGATTAGGTAATATGTCGGTTCCAGATGATGATAGTCCTAGTAATGCTGTTCAAGATGAAACTGAAATTATTAATGAAATGGAAGAACAGTATAATGCTGGCGACCTTATCGCTCATGATAGGGAGATACATGAAACAGAAAATGCGGCAAATGTGCGAGTAGATTTATTATTAGGTGCTGACGCAGATGAAAGCTCTAGACAGATGGCTAGAGAGTTTTTAGAACAACAAGACGCAGAAGATAATGCTGCCGCATTAGAATTTGGAATGGGAGGTGTGCGAAATGAAAATGATGATGATGATAATGAAGAATTTTTAGATGACTAAATATATACAAAATTAACATATACAAAATAAATAATAATTATATTTACTTTAAAATACAATTATTATATATATACATAACAAATGAATAATCAATTAAAAAAGGTTGGTATATTTTGTTCTGGTAAAACAGATATGAAACAAGAATACATTTCTATAGTTTCATCTATTCTACAAAAAATAGATAATGAAAAAATTGCATTAGTGTATGGTGGTGGTCATGTTGGTTTAATGGGCGTAATACGAGATGTGTATAAAGGTAAAATTATATCTAGTAATTTAACTAAATTTGTTAATGATGATTCTGAAACAATAGAGGATGATTATGTATTTGAAAAAATTAGTGATAGACAATCTAAACTAATTGATTTATCAGATATGTTTATTGTATTTCCAGGCGGTTTTGGAACTATGTATGAGTGTTTAGAAGTTATAACAAAAAATCAAATAGGAGAACATTTTAAAAAAATAATTATTTTTAATTATAATGGGTTATATAATAATATGCGGGAGCAATTTAATGTATTATGCAATGAAGGTTTTATTAAAAATCCACTACATTTTTATAATATAGTGTTTTTAACTGAAAATGATATAGATTTATTAGTGAATTATATTCATGAATAATTAGTTATTCCAAAAAAATGTAATAAAAATTGAAATGCGTTATAAATAAATAAAATAAATCATATTTAGTTTATAATGTTATCAGTTTCTGTAGAAAATTTTATATCTGTCCATTCTCCTTTACAGGATAATGGAATGGGTGCACCTATAGAGTATATACCTTGTCAAGAAGAAGATTTATCTCCTATGTCTTTAAAATCGTCATCATGTATTGCCGAGACTGTTGGGGATTGTTGTATTTGTTATGAAGCTCTTCCATTACGAACAAATCATATTTTTACAGTTTGTGGTCATTTGTTTTGTGTAAAATGTTTGTTTAATTGGAATTATAGTTCATCAACTTGTCCAATGTGTCGTAAAACTCTATATGAAAATGTATTTATTCCTGAGGGTGGTGTTTTTATTATGGATAATGTCGTCAATGAGGCACATGCAATTATGGATAATGATTTTGTCGATGAAGGTGTTGGAAATATGACAGACAGTTATATTTATGATGATGATGGTATTTATTGGACAACTTTTGTCAACAGCGACGATGAAGTCATTCCAATATCACAGAGAGAAATAGACCAATTACGACAAGTTCGTAGCTTAATGATTAGTATTATTCGACGTAAAAATGATTTAGATAGTTTATCATTACGAATTAGATTTACGGGTGAAATCATGCATACATTTATTCCAAGAGTTGACTATATTCCCATACGCTACAATGCGATTGGTCTCGACCATTTATACGAATTTGTATTATGTAAGAATACATTTTTCGAGGGAGACGAAATGAATTTCTTTGGACATATCATTCAAATAACTTTGGGCGATGTTCACAGAGAAGATTCCCAGAGAAATTCAAATTGGGAAAATACACATGAATGCTGTTTTATAGTTGATGTATTTAACCCGAATTGGGGTGGAAGTTATAACGAAGAAACTGGGGTTATTATATATGAAAGAATGCGGTTTCGTTTCTCTGCAGTGCGTCGTGTATATTCTGTATGGGCTGTTTCTGTTTCATGAATAGCCCCAATAATATTGAATTTTTTATTAGAAATAACATATTTCATAATAAAAAATTGAAATTATAGTTATGTAAAAATTATACACAAAAATATATTAAAGATGATATCTGTATCCTTAGAATGGCCTATATTAAATAACCGTGATGATAATATTTCGTTAATTGGTAATCTAAATGAAGATTACAATTTTAGCCTTAGTCAAGACAGTATTTCACCAAGAAGTATACAGTCATCAAATTTAAATTCTCCTAACCATGGTGCGCGTGATGTGTTATATCCGGATGAAGATATGTCACCATTATCTTTATCATTATCATCTGATAGTATTAACGAAAATATAGGAGATTGTGGGATATGTTATAAACAATTACCAATACATTCAAATCATGTGTTTACGGTTTGTGGACATTTATTCTGTGTAAAATGCATATTTAATTGGAATAATACTTCATCAACATGTCCCATATGTCGTAAAATATTATATGAAAATATAACAAATTTAGACACATATGATACTTCCCATGTGATATGGCCAAATAATATAGATAATCCGCATAATATAGATAATATAGATAGTAGTAGTGATATATCAAATGAAACATATGAAAATTTAAATGACGTTATTGAATGGACAGACGATCCCTATGAAGGTGATATGCTTATTGATGATATATCACAAATAGAGAGGACTCAATTAAAAAATTTTAGAATTTCATCACTTGATATTTACCGTCGTAAACTGTATATAGATAGTTTAGATACTGATAAAATATTTACAAAGCAATTAACATATTCATTTATACCAAGAAATAACTACATTTACTTAAATGTGGGTTTAGAACACTTATATGAATTTGTTATACGTAAAAATACATGGGATGATAATATAGATGAAATTAACTTTTTAGGACATATCCTTGAATTTAATGTAAATTATAATGAAAATCATGATGAAGATGATGAAGAGAATATGTTAGTAATTGTATTACACCCCCAATTTATTGAACAAAGTTATAATCAAGATACAAATACTATTAAATTTGTTAGATTGATTTTTAAGTTTACATGTGTGCGTCGTATGTATTCAATTTGCCCTGTTTATGAACAATAAAAAAAACAAACCAACTGGAATATTATATAGTTTCTAAAACAATATATTCCTCATCAGTTATACGATACATACAAGTCCATTCTAGTTGAGTTGTTTTAATGTAAATATTAATAGCATTTAATACATTTATTAAGATTTCATAAAAACTATATAATTCTATAAAAGTAAATTTTTTTGTTTCACAGATGCGTGAATTAAATTTATACATGGCTAATTTTGATTTCTCTAATATTGTCAGTAAATACTTTCTATAATTATTATCAGTATGATTATCTTTTAATTCATTGATTGATGTATTGATAAATTGCGATACAGCATCATTTTCATAGATTAAACGAGATATATTTGTTATATTTGTGTGTATATCATCGATATATTGCTCAATTATAAAGAAGTCTCTCATTATATAATTATATTTATAAAGTATTATTTCTTTATTTATTAACTAAAATAAAGAAATAATATAAATTTACATATAAATTTTAAGCTGCAGTTATTGAAAAATTAGCTTTACCTTCAAAAAGCATTGCGGTATGTGGTAATTTTGAACCACATTCACCATCACATCCCATTAAAGTAACCTCATAATTTCCCGATTCAAATGGCTCTGATTCAGTAGGACTAGCTTTAAGATTAAATTTAACACCATATTTACCAGGAGTAAAACCGGTATCAATCATTGCATCACCAAATGCAGGTGAATTCGGTGGTTTAACATTAATAGATAACTCTCCTGTAGAAGTTTGACTTACAACTGTAAATAATGCCTGTATTTCAAATGTAGTTCCAATAGGTCCGCTTACAGGTGTTACCGTAATACTATCTAATTGGGCACTACCACCATCATGAACCGGACAAACATGGACCGTTTCACAAAAATAAATTGGATCTAAATATCCCGAGTATTTTTGGACTAAATTAATAAAACTATAAACACCTACAGCATCACATAACATATTGCACATTTGCTCTTCTGATTTGCTATCTGGAAATGCCTTTAAACAAAGTTCGCCACATCCGCCAATAATACCACCCTTTAGAATTACATTTAAAATTTGGTCAATACTGTTGCCGACAAAGCTAACACAGGGATTGCATAATGTTGCATTTGCACTATTACTATTTACAGTAGGCTCAAGCCACATAATACTTTTATTTGTTACTTTACCTTCAATTTGAATCATACAAAACCCTAAAAAAAGAATACCGATAAGCGATTTCATCACAAAATATCTAACATAACCTATAGTCTATTTTAATTCTTATATTAAAATAGACTATATATTACTATAATTTAATGATTTTAAAAATTATCTTCTTTGTGATAAAAGTTGGGCTATTTCTATAGTAGCATTATAAAATAATATATATACAAGTTCTGCTATAGGAGTAATTTCCGGATTTGGTCTAACTGTTACACCATCAGGATAACGAAAAGCCATACTTGCATTTGCTCCAATAATAGACGCAATAAGTTGTATATGATTATTTTGTGCTTGATATAAAGTTAATGTTCGAGATAATTCTTGATTTAATGCAAGATTGTATACAAAAGGCGCACTAAAATTGGAATCTGGACCGTTTGCTGGATGATAAATAGGGGTAAAAATTGGCCTTGGTATTACTGCTTGTGAAAATGCGGTTTGTTCTAATGGCTTTAGAATTATATTATTTTGAAAACATTGCTCGCAAAATAATTCATTATTATCACTGCGAATACCTTTAATACCATTCGCAAATAATTCAATTCTGCAAATTGTGCAATTTCTGTCTGATGCAACCCCCATATCTGGATGTTCGGGTGCTGCATCTTGAATATTAAACACTCTTACTAAATTTTCTCTAGTATAATCAACTAATTGACCAAGTTGGGTTTGAAATAGTGCAATTGCCGCTCTACATTCATCTATATTGCGATTAGCTTCCATAACTTTCTGTTTACTAAATTTATTGAAAATAGGAAGAACTTCAAAAGTATTATTGTCCCTTATTAAATTAATATCAACTACAGTAGCATTCATTTCTGGAAGAAGAACCGGGGCAACGGCATTAGCAGCAGCAGCAACCGGACGAGCAGCAACAGCAACAGCAACGGGATTAGGTGGAGGAAGAACAGCAGCAACGGGATTAGCTGGAGGACGAACAGCAGCAACGGGATTAGCTGGAGGAAGAACAGCAGCAACGGGATTAGCTAGAGGACGAACCGCAGCAACGGGATTAGCTAGAGGACGAACCGCAGCAACGGGATTAGCAGCAGCATCAACCGGACGAGCAGCAACAGCAACAGCAACGGGATTAGCAGCAGCATCAACCGGATTAGCTGGATGACGAGCAGCAGCAATACGAGCGCGGGCAGCAGCAGCAGCAGCACGAACGTTATAAGCGGCAGGAGCAGCAGCAACGGGATTAGCGGCAGGAGCAGCAGCAACAGCAACAGCAACGGGATTAGCAGCAGCATCAACCGGATTAGCTGGATGACGAGCAGCAGCAACGGGATTAGCGGCAGGAGCAGCAGCAACGGGATTAGCGGCAGGAGCAGCAGCAACGGGATTAGCTGGATGACGAGCAGCAGCAATACGAGCGCGGGCAGCAGCAGCAGCAGCAGCAACGTTATAAGCGGCAGGAGCAGCAGCAACGGGATTAGCAACAGCAGCAGCAGCAACGGGATTAGCGGCAGGATTATCAATACATCTTCTATTTTTATGTTTCCATAAACATTCTGGTGCACGCTCTCGACAGGTAACTTCATCTAAGACTATACCACAATTCAATCCGCCTTTTAAATTTGTTTTTTTACTTTTTCTATTATTCTTTTTGGACAAATTTCTAATTCTTAGTTTTTTATTATTTATAGAGTTATTTTTAACAATCATTTTATGTAATTATATAATAAAATAAAGAAATTATATTATAAAAAAATTGATTTTTGGTTAAGTTATTGTTTTAAATTATTCAAACTAAAAAACAATAATAATGTCAAAAAGTAGTGTAAAAACATTAATTATTGTAGAATCACCAGCAAAATGTGGTAAAATTGAAGGATTTTTAGGTCCAAATTTTATTGTGAAAGCTAGTTTTGGACATATTCGTGATATTCCAGAAGGTTTAAAATCAATCGATTTTCATAATCAATATACTATTACATATGGAATTATGGATACTAAAAAAAAACAAGTTAGTGAATTGCGTAAATGGTTTAAGGAATGTGGTGATGTTATGGTAGCAGGTGACCCAGATAGAGAAGGTGAAGCAATATGTTTTCATGTAGCAGTTGTTCTTGGACTAAATCCATCTAAAGTTAAACGAATTAAATTTCAAGAAATTACTAAAAAGGCTATTCAAAATGCTGTGTCAAATCCGGGATTAATTGATATGTCTTTAGTAAGAAGTCAAGAAGCAAGGCGTGTTCTTGATCTTTTAGTAGGTTTTGAGCTTAGCCCATTAGTAAGTCAATTTGTAGGAGGCCATTTAAGTGCAGGCAGATGTCAAAGTCCTGCAGTTAGACTTGTTTGGGAAAGAGAAAATGAAATAGCATCCCAAGACACTACTAGCAGCTTTTCCATATCTGTATTATTATTTCCTGAAATAAATCAAAAACTTAATCTAACTGCAAATTTTAAAAAAAAATATACAGATAAGACACAAGTTATTGAAATCTATACCAAAATGCTTAAGAATGCACACTTTAAGATTGAAAATTTCCAGTCGAAAGTTGTAGAGCATTCTCCTCCAAAACCATATACTACAAGCACTATTCAACAAGATTGCTCTAGTATAATAAGTATGAGTCCCAGTGAAACAATGGGCATTCTACAAAAATTATATGAAGCTGGTAAAATAACATATATGAGAACAGACAGTGTCATTCTAAGTAAAGAGGCACTTGATATGATAGGTGATGAAATAAATAGTAGGTTTGGTAGCGAATATCATCAACTTCGTCAATATAAAAATAAAGGGTCAAACGCACAAGAGGCCCATGAAGCCATTCGTCCAACACATCTCGATGAATATCCAATTAAAAACAGTGAAAAAGAAACTTGGAGTGCGCGTGAAATCAGAGTATATGAATTGGTTTGGAAAAAAACAATGGCTTCACAAATGGCCAATCAGCGTATTATGCGAAATACAACTACAATTGATATGTATTGGAATAAACCATTAGTAAAATATATAGATGACCAACTTGAATGTATTATTGACCAACTTGAATTTGATGGTTGGCGTAAACTATATAAAAAAGAAGACCTTAGCGAAGGAGCTATTGATGCTGATCACAATGATGATACATCTGAGGTATGTCAATTAAGTTTAGAAGATATGAAAAAATTAACCATTGAGCCAAGACCAAAGTTGCTACATAAATCTGCTGTATCAAAACAGTTATATAGTAGAACATTATGTCGTTATACAGAAGCAAGTCTTATAAAAGACCTAGAAAGCAAAGGTATAGGTCGTCCTAGCACATATGCCAATATAATGGAAACAATCGTGCGAACTCGAAATTATGTTGATATAAAAGATTTTGTTGGTTCTGAAAAAGAAGTTGAAAATATTATATTAACATCAAAAAATGAAATTGAAATTAAGAAAACTAAAACGGTTTTAGGAAAAGAAAAGAAAAAACTTACAATTAGTCCTTTGGGTGAAAATGTCATCAAATTTCTCGTATCTCAATTTGATAATATTATGAATTATGATTTCACAAAAAGTGTTGAGGATGAGCTAGACCTTATATGTGAACAAAAAGCATCATATGGTCAAATTGTTGATAGAGTATATAAATCATTTCATCCCAAAGTAGTTCAACTAAAATTGGCAAGTCCTGAAATAAAAAAAATATTAGGCCCAAATCATATTAACATAGAATTAGGACTATATGATAATGGTAGTGGTATAGAGGAACCAGTTATTCTTAAGAATGGACCCTATGGACCCTATCTTCAGTATTGTGATGAAAATTATGGACTTAAGTTTATCGATGAGGCCAGGCGCTCTAAAATAACAGAGGATGAAGATTTAGAAGAAGCAGTTAATGTTATAGAAGAGCAGATAATTGCCAAATCTGCAAAAATACAAGCTAAATTAGAAGCAATAATTGTTGGTAAGTTTGAAATAAGAAAGGGACCCTATGGATTATATTTCCAACATAATAAGAAAAATTACGGTATAGGTAACCGTGACCCATCTGTTTTAACAGAACAAGATTGTATACAAATAATGAATAGTAAAAAAGAATGGACAGCTAATAAAAATAAACCTAATAGCACTGAAATAAAAAAAGAACAGACTATACAACCGGGTGAAAATCCGGAGTATGTGGTAAATAAATCTAATTCTAAGCAAAAAGGACGGCCTAAAAAACAATAGTGTTTCACAAATATATCTTATAAAAAAATTTGAATTTTATATTTAATCAAAACTGTTTTATATAAAAATATCATATGGAGTGCGATTTTAGATATAGTAGTAATTTTAAAGGTATTATTGATATTTTAGCAAATATTACTGACAATATTACATTTCATTTTAATGATACAGGCATGACTATACAGGCAATGGATGGGTCTCATATCAGTCTATTATATATAGAATTATTTAGAGACCAGTTTATAAAACTAGTTGCCGATAAACCTATTACTATTTCACTTTCGGCAGTATCATTAAAGCCGATTATTAAATCCATGAAAGACAGCGATAATATATCGATGAAAGTAAAAGCACAATCAGCTTTAGTAGATATTATTTTGACAAATGGTGAAAATAAAAACAAATATTCTATAAATCAAATATATGTAGATATTGAAACACTGGATAATACATCATTTGATATTCCTCGTAATCTTATAATGACTAAAAAAAATGGGTTAACAAAAATTCTTTCTGATATTAAAAATACCGACGCAGATGAGGTAATAGTGAGTATTATTGATAAAAAAGTTGTATTTACTTCAAAAAGTGATTTAGTTAGTTTGAAAATAAAACCAAGTATTGAAATTATGGAAGTTACGCAAATTATTCCAAATGACGATAATACAATAGTTAGATTTAATACAAAGCATCTGTTCAATATTCCAAAAATACTTGCAATATGTAAACCAAAATTGAGAATCTATTTAGACAATGAATCACCACTTCTATTACAAGTATCATTACTAAGTGATGATAAAGATGAGGATGGAATGGAAAGTTCTATTCGTTATTATATAGCACCTAAAATTGATTAATTAATTATATAATAGCAAATATTTTTTATCATATTTATACACAATTAGTGTTTTTTATGTTTTTCAAGTAATACTGCTTTATTATCTAACCAATATTGTATCATTTCTTTTACTTTATCTTCCATATCTTCAGCGATTAAAATATCTTGTGTAATTTTATCTGGATGTAAGTTAATTACACAGCATTGCTCTATTTCAATTCCATAACGCTTTTCTAAAATATGCTTATATAGACTTACTTGTATTTGATAGTGAAAACCATTACAATCTTCTATGTTAGAGCAAGGACCTAATCCGCATTTATTATTAAAACTATTCCGACGAAGTTGATTACTTCTTTTCCAGTCAATTACCCAATATTTTCCAGTTTGAGGATTTTTAGCAACAAAATCAATAGACCCAGCTATATCATAATCTTCATCATATATAATCCATTCTGTCCGATATGGCTCTAAACCAATTTTTTTTAACCATGTGTAACACTGTTGGAATAATCCAAATTGTTCTTTGTCTCTAATATCTTCTATTTTATGGACACCATTCCAAAAATCTTCTATATTTTTATGCATAATTGTTCCGGCATTTGTGCCTGAATTCCACATTTCTAAAATGTCATCCGCAGTTTTACCAAAATATTTTGTCCCCGACTTTGCTTTTTTTGCCAACTGTATTGCAGTGCCACGGCTATCAAATGGCTCAAAAAACAAGTGTAAAAATCCAGTTCCACTTATACTCATAGGTTTACTATTTAGGTAATACACATGAGTTGGCTCATCCATATATATATTTGCATCTCTTGCATGAGAATTAATATCTACTAATGTTTGCATTTTTGGTATATTAGAAATTATATATGTTTAATGTCCAACAAAATAATAAATCAAATTTAAAAATCAGGTTTAATTGGTTTGTGAATCAATATTATTATCTTGAGTTGATTAATGTATTTGCAGCGTATGAATATATTTGGTGTTGGTTTATAATCAATATTTATTATTAAAATTATGACAACTCCTGCGATATATTTTGTAATAAGTCACTTAGACAAATCACATGTGGAAAACTTCCAATAAATTCCACCGGTTTTTTCCATCAATGGTAAAAAAATTTGATGGGTTATTTTCCAAAGCTCCAGGTATAAGTAGCATCAAGCAAAACTACAAGACCACCAACGACCATGACGACTACATTATCTATCCCCAATACCCCAAACTATGCCAATCTAATTTCAATGATAGAAGACATTATGAACCCAAGTGCAAAGCAGATGCGCGCATTCCAGGAGAAGCTCAATGAGAGTGAGCTTGCTCTACTATTCAGCGCGGTTGAAGGTAACTGTGGCACTTCTGGCAACAAGAAAGCTGCCAGAAGTGCCACATCTTCAAAAGTCGCTAAGGCTCCGCGCAATTCCTCCAAACCAGCAGACGAGGCTGTCCGATGTGAAGCATTGGTATTCGCCTATGAGATGAGCTCAGAAGGCACTATTGTTCCGGCCAGATGCAAGAGATGTATCGAAGAAGACACAAAGTTCTGCAAACAGCATGGAGCTGCCGATGGCAAGCCTTGGAAATGCAAGGAGCGAGGTGACCTAGAAACGGTGCACGATTTCAAGTGGCAACACCTTGGCACCGTGAATGAGCCAAGCCCTATCTTTGAACTACAAAAGGCAAAAGACGAGCTCATGAAGAATTTCAATGCAAAGCAATCTGGTGGTTCAACCCATTCATCCGATGGCTCTGATGACGAGGGCAAAGTGACAAAGAAAGCCACAAAGGAGAAGAAAGCCCCAAAGGAGAAGAAGACCGCGGAAAAGAAGAAGGCTGACCTACCTCCCAAGCGCCGTGTAGCAAATGGCTACATCTTCTACAAGTCGTTGAAGCATCAGGAAATCAAAGAGCAGTTGATGGCTGAAAATCCGGAGATGAAAGGCAAAGAGCTTGCCAACAAGATCACATCTGTTGCATCAGAGCAATGGAAGCTGTTGAGTGAAGTCGACCAAGCCGAATACAAGCAGCAAGCTAAAGATGCAATTGCTGCAAAAGGTGAGGAATTGGCGGACCATGGTGAATCGCATTCTGAAGGTGAAGACACCCCGCTTGCAGTAGTCAGCAACACTCCCAAAGCTTCTGCCAGCGAAATCCTCAATGACATGGATGGCGAGAGCCAAATTGAGATTCCAAGTGTTGACAGTGGAAATGAAGATGAGGAAGACACCATTGTTTTCAACGCAAAGCATGGCGTGTGGGTTGACACCGACAACAATCTGTGTTACACCTCAAAGGACATCACCCCGGGCCCCATTGGACAGGTGCAGCGTGGTCAATTCTTGCGTTTCCCCGTATCCAAGAAGTAATTTTTACATCACTTGCACTTTGTTAATACAAAAAAATACAAAAAAAATACAAAATACAATACACAATCACTAACTAACACTTTTTTTTGCTTTATAGATAATAGTTAATATTTGTGGTTAATATAGTAATTATCGCGCTCGAAAGAGCTATGTATTATCCTATGTTTTTTTTTCCATCAATGGTAAAAAAAATTGATGGGTTATTTTCTAAAGCTCCAGAGATAAGTAGCATCAAGCAAAACTCCAAGAACACCAAGCAACCATGACGACTACATTCTCTATTCCCAATACCCCCAACTATGCCAATCTAATTTCGATGATAGAAGATATTATGAACCCCAGCGCAAAGCAGATGCGCACATTCCAGGAGAAACTCAATGACAGCGAGCTTGCTCTTCTATTCAGTGCAGTTGAAGGCAACTGTGTCAGCTCTGGCAAGAAGAAAGCTGCCAGAAGTGCTACATCTTCAAAAGTGACTAAGGCTCCCCGCAACCAGTCCAAACCAGCGGATGACGCTGTCCGATGTGAAGCATTAGCCTTTGCCTATGAGATGAACTCGGAAGGAAGAATTGTCCCAGCGCGTTGCAAGCGATGCGTTGAAGAAGACACAAAGTTCTGCAAACAGCACGGAGCAGCCGACGGTAAGCCTTGGAAATGCAAAGAGAGAGGTGACCTGGAAACGGTGCATGATTTTAAGTGGCAACACCTTGGCACCGTGAATGAGCCAAGCCCTATCTTTGAATTACAAAAGGCAAAAGACGAGCTCATGAAGAATTTCAACGCAAAGCAATCTGGCGGTTCAAGCCATTCATCCGATGGCTCTGATGACGAGGGCAAAGTTACAAAGAAAGCTACAAAGGAGAAGAAAGCCCCAAAGGAGAAAAAGACCGCGGAAAAGAAGAAGGCTGACCAACCTCCCAAGCGCCGTGTAGCAAATGGCTACATCTTCTACAAGTCGTTGAAGCATCAGGAAATCAAAGAGCAGTTGATGGCTGAAAATCCCGACATGAAGGGCAAAGAACTTGCCAACAAGATCACATCTGTTGCGGCCGAGCAATGGAAGCTATTGGGTGAAGTCGACCAAGCCGAATACAAGCAGCAGGCAAAAGATGCTATTGCCGCAAAAGGTGAGGAATTGGGAGACCACAACGAATCCCATTCAGATGAAGGTGAAGACACGCCTCTTGCAGAATCTTCTACCCCAAAAGCTTCTGCCAGCGATATCCTCAATGACATGGACGGTGACAGCCAGATTCAGATTCCAAGTGTTGACAGTGAAAATGAAGATGAGGAAGACACCATCGTTTTCAACGCAAAGCATGGCGTGTGGGTTGACACAGACAACAATCTGTGTTACACTACAAAGGACATCACGCCTGGACCAATTGGACAAGTCCAGCGTGGTCAATTCTTGCGTTTCCCTGCATCCAAGAAATAAATCATTCTAACATAAAATATAGGTGTATATAAAACAAAATTTAAAAAAGCACATCCAAAATGCGCTATTTTTTTATAATTATAACTTTATTTTTTTTATAAATCGAATAACAAATAACAAATAACAAATAAAGTTATAATTATAAAAAAATTGATATTATTTATAAATTATTTAATACTATTACATATTAAACTCGTAAAAATAATATGGCATCTATGAAATCTATTCGTCGATTGCAGGCTGATTTAAAAGAATATTATAAATGTCCAATTGAAGGAACAGCTATTTATTATGATGAACAATGTATAACTAGGATTTATGTAGCAATAGCCGGACCCAAAGACAGCGTATATGAAAACGGTGTATTTTTCTTCAGATTTGATTTTCCAGATTCATATCCAAACGAACCGCCTGTTGGTAAATTTCTTAATTGGCAAAATACAAATGACCGTATGCACCCTAATTTATATAAATGTGGTAAAATGTGTTTTAGTTTTTTAGGAACTTGGAGTGGTCCAAGTTGGACAAGTGTAATGGGATTAAGCACTATTATATTAAATTTACAAACGGTATTAGATGAAAACCCTCTTAAAAATGAGCCAGGATACGATAAAGGTGTTCTTACAACCGAGCATATGACATATCAGCGTATAATTCAGTACTTAAATCTGCGTGATTTTATTATGAAAACAATGAAATTATGTAAATCTAGTGATATTATTCAAAATCATGAATATTTATGTAATTTTAAACCTTTTTTGGCAGAGCATTTTAATAAAAATATTAAATCGATTCATTCAAAATTTATGGAGTTATTAGATAATAATCCAAATGCACAACGTTTACACATTAATTATCAATCAATGACGGTTACCGTTGATTATTCATCACTGACAATTGAATTAGATATGTTATTAAAGCAATTTTAGAAAAAACAATACATTAATAAAATATAATACCTTATTTAAACTATTAACATTTAAAGCGCCAATTTGATTATAAAATTGGTATTCGTAATTTACAAAAAGTGTAATAGTATCATTTATTGTATATTAAAGTAAATTAATTATTGCTGTGCGCATTGAATATTAGGTTGTTGTAGCTCAGTATCATTATCGTCATCATCATTTTTTTCTTGTTTTCTATTGTTAGGTTTATTATCTAAAATTTTCGTAGTATCTAACATAATCACTTTCATACCAATAGGCTCAATCGGTTTTCTTGGAACACCTGATTTAGTTAAAATTTTATATAAATATTGTTTGCGATCATTTGAAATTCTGTTTGGAAATACAATGTTAAATACAATTTTTAAATCTCCAAATTTAGGCTGCCCTCTTACTGGTAAACCTACACCTGGAATAACATGAATAGTATTTGGATGAATTACCATATCTTCTGGAGTTTTTACTAAAATTGTTTGGCCATTAAGTAATTTTATAGGAATTTCAACACCACAAAGTGCATCACATAGTGTAATATCTTTTTCATATATTATATTACAGCTATCTCTTTGAAATAATGGATGACCTTCTAAATTAACTGTAAAAATAAACTGATGCTCATCTAAATCCATTTGTAAAGCTTCACCTTTATCAATTCCGGGTGGAAATTCTACATTTAAATTATGTTGATGCTCTGTTTTTTTCCGACCCATGCAGGTATTGCATTTTTTATCACTTTTAGCAATTTTTCCTTGACCACTGCAAGCACCACATGGCCCCCTTGTTTGTGTTATAAATCCTGGAGCGATTTGTTGAACTTGGTTAATAATTCCAACGCCATTACATTTAGCACATTGTGAAACCTCCGCTGAGCCAAATCCGTCACAAACACGGCAGGTTGACATTAATGTTACCCGTTTAACTTCTCTATAACCAGTATAAATTTGTTCTAGAGTTAAATTAATTTTTTCTAAATGTTGTTCTTTTCGTTTAGGTTGATTGCGATTACCTCCCCCCATTCCACCAAAGGGAAATCCTGGCATTCCACCTCCAAACATATCTCCTCCACCAAACATAGAACTAAACATTTCAAACGGATTAACACCTTGACCACCACCATTATTACCCTGAAGTCCCTGTTTTCCTACCTGGTCATATATTGTCCTCTTTTGTTTATCAGTCAATACTTGATAAGCTTCACCAACTCTTTTAAATATGCGTTCACATTCTGATTTGTTATCTTGATTTCTATCTGGATGGTATTTTAAAGATAATTTACGATAATTTTTTCTAATATCATCTTCACTTGCTTTCCTATCTATTCCTAATACTTTATAATAATCATCACTTTCAACATCTGCATTTTCGACCATTATAATTAGATATATTAATATATATCTATTAATTTTAAATAGGTTTATATCCATTTTAAATAAATATTTAAATAAAATACATTTTTTATTTAAAATTATTTATTATCCAATCAAAAATTGATTATTAAAATCGCATTATTGAATACTAATATACGCTATTAACAATGTCTAATACTAAAACACTAATATATAATGGATTTTATATTAAAGAAGAAATATATAAAACCGAAATAGATACTTTTTTACAATCGCTTAGTATTGATGAAAATGAATGTTATGTTCTTAAAAATTTTTGGAAAAAAAACTGTCCAAGCATAGATTTACCTTGTATGAATTTAGATATGTGTGAAGAATTATTATTTACGCTAATTGATAATGAACCATTATGGAAAAAATTTAATAAATTAATTGATAGAGATATAAAACCGCATGAGCAAATATTAGCTTTACCTGAAGTGCAGACCCAAATACTTCAAGGCGAAAAACTTATTTACAAAAAAATATATGATATTGAAATATGTATTGATTTAAAATCCTTAAATGAATTTAGTTATTGGTTAAAACTATTAAATATTCTATTTATATCGGTGATTCGAAAATTAATAGACCAGATAAAAATGGTAGATACTAAAATTGAAAAGTGCATATTAATAAAAAGGCTTATTGTAGTTAATCTTCGATGCTTGCCTCTTATTAACAATAAATATGCCTATAATGATTTATCCTATTTTAATACTCACATTGAAAAAATCATTTCATTTTTTGATGAAGGATTAGAATTTGCACTTTATAGCTTTGCTATTATGTATCCAAATTTAGTAAATGATAATATCTATCCTATTATAAATAGTTCAGGTATGTTATATCATCATCCTGAATTAACGATTTCTCTGGATGACCCTCTTTTTGGAAATGCAAAGAAGCAGTTTTATCAGTTTTACTAATTAAACTGCGTATTTGTGTAATTATATCGTATTTATCCTTAGTATAATAGCGGTTCTAACCAAATTAAGGTTTATCATTATTAAAATATATATTATAACTTTCAAATTGTGTAAAATCCATAGTGGAATATTGATGTGTATAATAATCAAACATTTTATTATAGCGATTTTCATCCATAACTAATATTGGTAATAATGGGTTTTGTAGAAATTCTATACTAGGTATTTTTAATATATTTGATAATATGTGTATAGCACTAAAAACGACTATGTCCCAATTGGTAAGAGGCTCGTCAAAAGGAATAGGTTGAATAAACCAAAAAATAACTTCAATTGATATATCATAATAAAAATTTATTGAAAATTCATAGCTATTTTCTAATTTTTTTATATTATATAGAAGTTGTAAATATATATATGATATATGGTTAGAAACCGGATATAAATTAATATTGATGTCTAAATTTTCATAAACAGTATCAATTATTTCTATTGTTTTAATACGACCTTCTAAAATATTTACAGTATTATTAATGTAATCCGTAAAAATACTATGAAACATTGAGACATTTACAAATGTATTAACATATAGAGGGTCAATAAGGGGAGGCATTTTATATGTATTTCTATCTGAAAATTTATTAAAATTGTTATTTGTATGAATGATCGCATTTATTAGAGTATCTAACCCATAAAATATATGATTAGGTTTGTTTGTATGATTAAAATTTCGTAATAACCAATTCATTAAATGATGATATTCTATATTATTTTCTATATATTGTATTGGAAAAATATCATCTCTATAATTTAAGTGCAGTTCCTCATAATAACATAATTCTAAGTTTTTTTGTGCAAAATTTTCAGGAGTATATCTAATAATATTTTCAAGTCCAGAAATAGGACTTCCACCCAATAAACCGACTACAGTTCTGTCTATTTCAAGATTATCTGCTTTTTCAATTTCTCGTATTTCATTAAAATAAGGATGTAATAAAGCTTTGTTAGCGCAATATCTGTTGTTAGAATCAGAGTTTAATAAATTACATAATAAATTATATCCATCTTGTCCAAATGTTCTATCTAAACTTAAATAACTGCTATATGATTGGTTATCTTTTATATCATATATATCCATGTGACCATAATCGCATCTTATTTTCATATATGTTCTAGAAACTAAGTGTATCATTGTTGATGCCAAACTGAAAATATCTGATGAAAAACTTATTCTTGCTTCTGGTGCCTTTATCATATCTGTAGTGTCATAGGTATTAACCTGATGAAATAGTGGATATAGGCCCAAATATTTAGATAATCCAAAGTCTATAAATTTTATATCGGTTCCATGCAACATTATATTTGCTAATTTAATATCATTATGTAAAAAACCTAATGAATGTATTGCATTCAATGCTTTTAAACATTTGTAAAAAATAATTTTATATTGAAGAGGATTAAATCTGCCTTCACTTTTCGTTTTATCATATTTATATTTAATACTGATTCGATGTAAATCTGTTTCTAAACTTTCTAATACTAAATAGCAATACCTGTTTCTTGTTTTAAGGTCAAATTCAATACAAATACCATATAATTTAGCAGTATTTGTTTCAGGATATTTATTTAAGTGTTGTAGTATTATTATCTCTTTAATTATATCTTTAGTTAAAATAGTATTCATTACATTTAGTTTGTATTTTTTTAGAACTACAGGTATATTTCCCTTATTTATAACTGCTCTTGTTACCTCGCCAAATGAGCCTGCGGGTTTATCCGATGAAACTTCATAGGTAAAGTCATCTATTTTAAATATTTCTAATTTATCGTTAATAATTTTATTTAATTTCATTATATAATATATTATATAATTTAAAAATGTAAATAAAATTATTCTAAACAGCAGGTTTTAAATATTTTGGATGTAACAAGATATGGGTCTGCATTAGATGCTGGTCTTCTATCTTCAAAATAACCTTTATTGTCTTCAATTGTTCCATAGGGAATACGAACACTAGCACCTCTATCACCATCCTTCGATGTAAATATTTCCATAGAGCTAGTTTCATGTGCTCCTGTTAACCGTTTTTCATTTCCTTTACCATAAACAGCAATGTGCTCTTTATGTTTAATCGCCATTTTCTCAAGATATTGTCTAATAGCTTCAAGACCACCTTCCGCTCTAGTTTCATCAGTACTAAAATTTGTATGTAAACCAGAACCATTAATATCGAGTCTTATTTTTGGCTCAAAACTAATATTAACTTTAAATTCTTCACTTAATTTATGTAATATATATCGTGCTAACCATAATTCATCTGCTGCATTAATACCTAAACACGGTCCAATTTGAAATTCCCATTGACTGGGTGCTACTTCACTATTAATGCCACTGATGTGTAAACCAGCATTTAAACAATATAAATAGTGTTTTTCAGCTAATGCCCGACTTGCTATATGTTGATTTCCAACTCCACAATAATATCGGCCGCCGCCTTCTCTATCTTGAGAATCTGGAGCGCTTTCCAAAGAATATGCTAATGGTGTTTGTGAATCGTGTGTAAAATCAGGTGCCATAATAAAGTATTCCTGCTCAATACCAAACCATGGATGTAAATCAAGACATTCATTAAATATAAGATTTGCATCATGCCGCGTATTCCCTAGAGATGGTTTTTTATTTCTAAGATATGTTGCACATAATACTAAAAACGCTTTTCCTTTTTCAAAAAACGGATTTGGGCGTAATGCTACAGGTACTAATGTAATTTCACTAGCATTTCCAGGTGCTTGTCCAGTAGATGACCCATCATAATTCCAGCAAGGTACTTGTTCTAAACTATTTAATTGAAGATTTGCATCTATATATATAGTTTTATATTTTGAACGCAATACATTATTAGAACCTAACCACACATATTCTAAAATTAAAGGCGTTTCGTTGAATTGCACAGATGATGCTATTCTTGATATTGATGTCATAATATAAAATTTAACTATATTAATAAATTACTATTAATATTTTATATACTTTTATACTTTTAAAATATCAATTTTTATATAAAATAAAAAATAATATATATCAATACAAATAAGTTTATGGTATTTAAATACTGAATTTGAAAATATCATTATGTCTTCGATACAGTTGTGCAATAGCCTGTTCCTTCATTTTGGCTTCAACCATAATATCTACACCAATATTATATTTATCTACAATTTCCAAATAGTAATCAGGTAATTCGGTTATAAAGTCACTATGATGTCCAGTTCTACCACAACCCTGCTCACTAATATGAAACTTGGGTCGTATCCCTTTTGTAGTCCAAGTATCTAATACCTGTGGAATATATTCATCTATTCTATATTTTAATTGTGCGTCTTGATGCATTAGGTTATAGCAATCAAAATGATGGTTATCTAAAACCACGGGGACTCCGATTCGTCTTGATATTTCAAGACAGTCTTCTATATTAAAACACTTTTCACAGTTTTCCAATACAAGTCTATCACGAACATATTGCGGTAGTTTCATATAATTTTTACACCACCTATCCATGGTGGCCCTTTTATCACCGTACATTCCACCACCATGAATAACCATAATACTATCCGCTGGACATTCCATATAATCCAAAATAGATGCATGAATATGTAATTCATACGTAGTTTTTGCTAAACAGTCAAGATTTGGTGTTCCCAAAACATTAAATTGTCCTGGATGAAATGTTAGCCTTTGTCCAAGTGCATTTGCATATTTTCCGAATTTTTTCAGTTTATCTGAAAATAAGTCTAATTGATATTTAGACAAATCTACTAATGGATTTGTTATATGTGGAAAAATATCACTACTAAGTCGGAAAACTGATATATTATGCATTCGATTCCAATGTGCCATAGTATATAAGTCATCAATGTTTTGATTAGCTAATTCAATACATTTTGATATTCCCATTTTATTGATAGTGTCTAACCGACATCCTCTACTTGCAAACACTGGAGGTTTTTGTTGTCTAAGTTCAGTATTTAGACAGCAAAGACCTAGTCTAAGTTCAGCCATTATATAATATAAAGAATATTATTTTAGTTTTAAAATATTATATGTAATCAAATTTTAATTTATTTAATATATCATATAATGAGCTATTCTACTATTAAAAAATCTATTGTGAACTATAAATTTAATAAAAAAAATAAAAAGATAAGTAAATCAAATAAAAAAGGAGGAAAACCGCTAAATCAACCTAATGGATTAGAGTTGGTTTGCTCTATTTGCATGACCTCTATAGTTGATTTAGTTCATGACGAAAACATAATAATGACATTGAGTCACACAGGAGTGCCTATATGCTCTGATTGTATTGAGAACACTGTGCGGATGCAAGTTGCTAATGCTTATCAAAACAATTACGAATGGATAGGTCGTGCACCTAATCATATAAGATTAGATGCAGATCTTGTGGGTTATGATACTACATATTTATGTAATATAATCAGTGTTGAGTTGTGTAACCTACTTAAAACCGCAATTAGTACAATTTTACCTCCCGCCGAGTTATTATCTTATACTGGTAATGAAATTCCAGCTGGCGTACCTGAAATTGATAATTCTAAATATTGTTGTCCTAGGTGCCTTTGGGGACCAATAGAAAATTCTGGTTGTAATAACCTATTTACTTATCATTGTGAATTATTATTAGGAGAGTATATCAGAGATAATTCATGCACGAATTGTGGGTTTATTGCACATTTAAGGACCAATTTTTATAAAGCAATTCCTGGGATAAATAGCTTCAATAGTTGTAGGATCCCTGACCAAATTAGAACGGCGGTTCTATTATTTGATACACATTTTCCAAATTGGAAAAATCAAGTAATATCTTATTTCAGACCGCGAGATTTTCATCGTTGGGACCGGGCTCAAGCAAAATTACAACCGGCTTACTTAAATGCAAAACTCGAAAGAAGTCTTAGAGATTTAACAGAAAGGATTAACGAAGATAATGCAAATCCTATTCATCGAAATTTTGTAGCGCAAAAAAAAAACCAGCATTGCCGAAATGCCAAGCAAACCCTACTATCATTTATAAATAATCCTGCAAATACAGCAGGTGAATATAATTGGACGATTGGAGGAAACATTCCTGGATTTATTACAGCACTACAAGAATCTATAGGCAATGTAGAACCCGCTGCGCAAGCTTAATAATATTTTTTTTATTATTTTAACGCTTGCATCTTTGCATCTTTGTATATATTTTACTATTTTTATTAAAATAATAAAATTATATAGATTTTTTTTAAATAATACATGATATCAATAAACTATTATTAAAAGTTTTCACTTATTTCAAATTGGTCATTTTGGTCATTCACATTTCCATTTATACTATTTTGAACACTTGCTAATGAATATTCACTAACTCTTTTTTCAAAAAAATTGGTTTTTCCTTGTAAACTAATCATTTCCATAAAATCAAATGGATTTTCGGTGTTGAAATACTTTGTATAACCTAATTGTATCAATAACCGGTCTGCTACAAATTCAATATACTGTGCCATTAATATACTATTCATACCTATAAGAGCACAAGGTATACTGCTTACTATAAACTCTTTTTCTATAACAACTGCCTCTAAAATAATTGTTTTAATATCATCATACGATAATCGATGAATAAGCATATTATAAACAGCAACCGCTGTTTCAACATGCATACCTTCATCTCTGGAAATTAATTCATTTGAAAATGTTAGCCCAGGCATTATTTTACGAGTCTTTAACCAATATATTGCGCAAAAACTTCCACTAAAAAAAATACCTTCAACACATGCAAATGCAACTAATCTTTTTGAAAATGATGATTGCATATCATTAATCCATTTTAATGCCCATTCTGCTTTTTTTGCCACACAAGGTATCGTTTCTATTGCAGAAAAGAGTCTATCTTTTTCTATTTGTTCACGCACATATGTATCTATTAGTAAACTATATGTTTCACTATGCACCTGTTCAATATACCCTTGAAATGCATATATTGCTTTTAACTCTGGAACCTGAATTTCTTTTAAAAAACGCATATCTAAATTTTCAAACACAATTCCATCACTTCCTGCAAAAAATGCTAATATATTTTTAATAAAGTGTTGCTCATTTGCATTTAATTTTTCCCAATCTTCTCTATCTTTACTAAGTTGAATTTCTTCAGCTGTCCAAAAGCATGCTTGTTGTTTTTTATATAATTGCCATAATAATTGCTCTCTAATAGGAAAAAGAACAAATCTATTACTAATAGGGTCTAAAATAGGCTCTTTATTATCTGTGTTGTTTGTATTATTTGTATTCTCTTTATTGTCTGCATTTTTTAGTAAAAATTCAGTATCAGCGTAAAATTCAGACATTATATATTTGTTATATTGATAATAAATAATATTGTTTTTATATTGCTACAATATTATTTAGTTATTTATAAGGCTTAATCTGAATATACGGTTTCCATGAAACCTACATTACTAATTTGTATATTATTATTATATTTACATATATAATAATGCGGAATTATTTTTAATGTTCCTGATTTTGATTTACATATACGACATTGTATAATATCTTCATCTAAATGTTGAATAATATCTTCTTCCGTTTCTTTTATTGGTTTGATGTATATTCCTAAAATTTCGGTAAAACGGTTTATTAGTTTCTGTGTATGATAGGACGAAACACAGCCGAATCCATCACCATACCATATTTTTACACTTGTAAAATGAATAGGGATTTTATATATTTCAATTATTTTACTTGCTATAATATCTACATTTGTTTTTGCATCAAAATGTCCCATGAATACACTAGTGTTATTAATAATAAAACTAATAGCTGAGCATGTAGCTAGACCTGAAGTGGATAACGGTCCAAATGATATATCTATTATTTTATAATTATCTTGGGAAACATAATTCATGGTATTTTATAAATTATTATTTATAATAAATAATAAATAATAAAATGTCATATATCAATTTTATTGAATATATTTAATATATTGCATAAATTAAACTAAATAACTACTAAATATGGATAGAAAGAGCTATTATAAATTGTGTGATTTCTTATAATATTTACTGTTAAAAAATCACTAGGTTTATAAGTTTTATATCTAAACAATGAATGCGTGTTATTTACATTTCCATTGGGCATTACAAAATATTCATCAATTTTAAACATACTTGAATTAGTATAATTGTATATCATATTTAACCATTTTGGATAAATAATACTCATATTTTGTTTGTGATTATCCATTTGAACCATTAATTTATAGAAGTTATTGAGATTTCTAGATATAACTAGTTTATTTTTAATTTTATTTGTTGAAAAAATCATTGATACAATTTTTAAACCTTGCATATTTTTTAGATTATAATCTGGTTTTATATTGACTACTTCATATTTATTAATGGTAACATAGTTATTTTTACTAGACGATGAATCACTTAATGCGACAGTTAAAGAGCAAATCATAAGAGCTATAAATATATTTCTTAAAAAAATTAGTAGATTAATACTTGTATCACTATCATAGAGATTTTTACATCCTACCATATCTGGGTCAATATATGTGCACCCCTTTGGTTTATTATCGTTATTATCATTATTTTCATTATTTTCAAAATATAGTTTATTCATAAACATCGTTTTATTATGGTGTTTTGTTAAAGAAGCTATTTTTCTGTTTCGTAATTCCATTAGAATATGATAAATATATTTATACACTTATTATTTATATAGTTTTATAAATAAGCAATAAGTAGATAACTTTTTATCCAAGATATACAGGACTATCTAGTTTATACATTGTAACTTTAAATTTAGCATTTTCACCGTACTGTGGGATATATACTTGGTCTCCATCATATAATTCATCACAACCTATTTGATCTTGACAGTCTCGTTTTTTAGAATATATAGGCAATTTAAGTGAATTATATTGGTCAGTACTTGTATAAAAATTCCAACGATTAGCACCTTTCCATTGTGGTCTGCCGAAAAGGGGTAATATCTTAGCGCCATCCGATGTATCCGAAGTTATCACACCCACTTGTTGATAATTTGATGCTATGCCACGTGTAGGTATATTTATTGGGACACTATATGTTGTGTTGTAACTTCGTTCAGGTGGTAGTAATGGATTTATTAATCGTTCGTGCTCTTTATTTATAATCATAGAATTGTTACTACTTGGTGGAATAACATATATGTTATTATTTTTTATTAATAAGTTTGTATCTCTTCCACTTAGTTCACTATCAATGTCGGTTTTTCTCTCGATATTTCTTTCAATATTTCTTTCAATATTTCGTTCAATTGTTTCTACCGGATTTAAGATAGACTCTTTTATACTCATTTTATTACGAATCGTTTTCATATAAGTTTTTAATAAATCCTCTTTATTTTTATTTAGGTCATTATAATCAACAAGTTTATTATACTCAATTTTATTAATAGAAGCAATATATGCAATAAGTAAAAATATTACAGATAATGACAATATAAGTGTATTGTTATCTAAACATAAAAACCCTCGTGGACAAGTTTCCATATAATATATCATTTAAAAAGAAATTTAATTTATTATGAATATCTATATTCTTTGAGGGGCTCCATGTATTCCGGCATCATTATTTCTATTACTCATATACTTCTCATAATCATTATCTGATATTTTAGAATTATCACTCAACGGTTGGCGTTGAGGGTCTTGAAAATTCGGTAGTTGACGATTACTCGAATTATTTATTCTTGCTTGTTGTTGTAATCGTATATTATTTTGATGAGACATACTTACAGTGCTTATATCGGGATTATATGTTGTATTTGAAACCGATTGATTTGCATTTTGTCTACCTACATTTTCACTTTGTAACCATTGAGGTAGTTGTGTTCCAGGTAATGATTGTTGCGAATGATTTTGTTGATTTTGTTGATTATTTGATGGTGCATTCCCAGCTGGAACACATTTTACTTGTTTTGTTCCATTTTCATCAATAAATGTAAAACAATGCTCTTGAACTGTTACGCCTGCACTATCTAAAAATGAAAAACTATCTCCAAAACCAGACATTTCCATTGGATTATATGATAATGGTCCATCACTGTTTTCATTTGATTTTATAACTTCATTTGTTTGCTTATTTTCTAAAGTAGACTTTTGATTTGATGATTTTTGCTGTGCACCCATACGCAATTTTGTGTCTATCCACATAAAAACACTGTCCCCAGTTAATGGTCTATTATGTGATTGAACTACCATCGTAGGCACTTCAGTTATGTAATTTGGTAGTTTGTTATTGCCATCAACTAACACATAAAGAAACTGCTCTGAAAAATCATTTATAGTATTTTCACCTAATCTTATTTTATTTAACACTTCCGCACAATGAGGGCATCTCTTTGAATAATATAAGATAGCTTTGCTATTATTATTTTCGTTCATATAGATATATTCTAAAAATAAATAAAATATTTTAAAATTAAACCCAATTTAGTATATTTAAAATTATAATTCTTGTAAATTATCAATCATCTAAATTTACAAGAATTGAAATTTATAAAATTAAAACATTAAGAGATTATACTAGTAATCTAATCCATTAAATGCAATACGACGGTCATATGTAAATTTAGTTAAAATATCATTACCGAAAATATCAAATGACGTGTTTGCAATTTTTGTTATATCTGACCAATTTTGTTTAAGAATTGTGACCTTACTTAAATATGAATTTATAGATAGAACTATTAGATTTATAGCAATATCTATTGGATTAGTTGCTAAAGGTAATCCGTATCGACTAAACAATGTTAAATAATCTTTCGTATTATCAATTCCAACAATTATAGTAATCACTTCTTCTAGAGGATGTGGCATTTTATATGTCGCAAAAGTGCAATATTCGCCTAAAACCTTATCAAGTATAAATAATTTCTTTAAATAACTGCTTATCATATTACCCATAGTATGGTCCTCATTCTTAATATTTATCTCTATATATCCATTCGTCGAATTAATCAATTTACTAATTCTATTTTCATTTATTAAAAATGTGCCTGTTTTAACATCCCATTGAAACATATTCAAAATTATAATTGAACGAATTTCTAGTATGGATAGTGCATCATACATTATTTGGTTACTCTCTAAATTTCCTACACTTTCTATACAGAATTTAACACTATCAGGCTCACCAAATTTATTTTTCTTATATATACGCTCAGCATCCAATAACATAAAACTATTGCGATATTGGTCTTTATCACTTTGTTTGAAAGGGGGTAATTTTTCTGTATCGGATGTAGTTACTTCATCACGTTGTGCAGTTAGGTTATCCATATACATATCAAAACGATGATTAATAACATCGGCTGTATCTTTTTCAAATTCATATGAAACGGTTCCTACAGGGCAATATCGTGCATTTACATAACCTGTTCCGATAGTTAATTCAATTTCAATATCTATTTCTTCAGCATCAGTCTGATCATCGGAAGTGCTATTCGGTTTTAGACGATGTATTAACACATAATCTCCAGTGAAATAATCAGGTATAATAAATTTATTAACTTCATCCCGTTTATCATCACCCTTTATAATAATATGATTTGTTAACACATCTATATTATTATCTGGATTTTGAACTTTATATAAATCACGAGTATCTGCATCATTTTTAATACTTAATGAAAATATTGGAATATTTTGAGGTGTTTTAAAATAATAAACAATATTAGAAGTTTCTTCATCATAATCAGCCATAATTTTAATGCGTTCTGATTTATACATGCAAACTGGAATAAGACTGATTCTATGTGAAATAAATTCATTGTGTAGTGAACTTACATTTTTGGTAATTTTAATTTTATTTTCACTTGGGTCATCTCTATATGTATCATCAAATCCTACTACTGGAATAGCGGATAAACATATTCTGCGTATAGCATTAGCTAAAGATGGATGAACACCAGTAATATTAAAATTAGTGACATAATTATCATTTTTTATTATAGGGTTTTCTATAGTAGATTTTGTTACAATATGATTTCGAATAAGAGATGTCATAATATTATATATGTATTATATGTTTATTTTTTAAACATATATATTGTCTTCAATTTTTTATATTTATCATATACTCTTTATTTATTAATATTTATTATATATAATGAAAATGTGTTTATAAATATCAGTATTTTTAATAACCCAAGAGATGATACCCATTTTGACTATGATTAGATGGTAAATATTACATAAACGAAGCTATGTATGGATTTATTTCATTTTATTAGTAATAATAGGTATAGATTAATTAAATTTGCAAAAATACGGAGAGCATATAATAATAAGTAAATCTTACCATATATTGGATATTTTGAAAAGAAACATTTCTCAAGTGATTCAGGAGAAAATATAAACAGTATATCAAAAAAAATATTAACTAACAAAAATAATAATGTATTAATTAATCATAAAATTAACAAAATAATATTATTTTATTATATTATACATATATAATATAATGGATGCCTGTGAACATATATTTAAATATTTTGAAGATGATATAGAAATATGCAAAAGGTGTAATTTCCAACAAAAAATTCCTAGAGAAAAATGGGAACAATTTATAAATGCAGTAGATGAAGTAGAGGTCAACGATGATACTAATGATGACACTGATAATGATACTGAAGAACAAACTCCAAATATTTATGACTATATTCGAACTATACATGAATATGCTTGTTTTTTCATTGTGTCTGATTGTGAAAATCAAGTAATGGAATGTTTTTTATGTAACCAATTTCAGGATATGAATCGTGATGAATATCATTGGTATTGCGAAAGCTGTAATTTTACTATTCCAAATTGCAGAAATATAACAATGGAATGTAATTTTTGCGACGAACAAACAACTATGACGCGTTCGCAAATCCATGAGCATTGTGAAGAATGCAATTTTACTATTCCAAATTGTAAAACATATGAAATGAGATGTGCTATGTGCAACGAAACATTAGATATGACTGATTTACAAATTCATCGATATTGTGAAGGGTGTGATTTTACTATTCAGAATTGCGAAGAATATACAATGAGATGTGATATATGCGACGAAACAACAGATATGACTGATTTACAAATTCATGTATATTGCGAAAAGTGCAATTTTACTATTCCGAATTGTGAAACATATAAAATGAAATGTGAATTTTGCGACAAAACAACAGATATGCCTCAGTTGCAAATTGATGAATATTGTAAAGAAAACAAAGAGGATGGTGATGAAAAAAAAAAAACAGATTATGCAAGTTTAATAGAGCAGGCTCTTATAAAAAATAAAGCACATTATAAACAATTAAGATTGGAGGCTATTGCCAAAAAGAAAGCAAAGGAAGAACGATTAAGGTCGGAAGCTATTGCAAAAAAGAAAGCAGAGGAAGAACGATTAAGGTTGGAGGCTCAAGCAAAATATATAGCAGAGAAAGAACGACTAAACGCTTTTGCTGCGAAAAAAGCTGCAGATAAGGCAGAGGCTGATGCTGCCAAACTTAAAAAGAAAGCAGATGATGATCGATTAAAAGCGAGTGAAGGTTACAAAACACTTCTACAAGCTGCAAATGTAGGACTCAAAATACAGAAAGCAGATGATGAACGGTTAAGATCTGAGGCTGAACTTAAACAAAGAGTAGATGATGAAAAGTTAAGAGTTGAGGCTGAACTTAAAAAGAAAGCAGATTATGAACAGTTAAGAGCTGCTGCGGAACTTAAAAAGAAAGCAGATGCACAAATGCAAACTATGAAATTACTTGAGGAAAGAGCAAATGCTGCTTTAAAATCGATGAAAAAATCAGGTGGAAATGGAAAACGCATATCAAAAAAAACATTTAGAAATAGAAATTACATATCAAAAAAACAATATTAACCAAGGAAAACAAAATGGTATTAAATATCTATTATCATTTTTTATTATGGGCTTTTCTATAATAGATTTTGTTACTTTATTATTACAATAAGAGATTTCATACTACTATATATTGTTTTTAATTTTTATTATTTATTATATATATAAAATGACTGATTGGTTTATAATAATTCATATTTCTAAAAATGTAACAGATGATATAATATTTAGATATGATGCTACATCTAATATGACAGTGCATGCACTATATATTGAATTATTTAAATATATGAGTATTAATAGACCTGACATAATTAGTAATTTAAATCTAAGATTTAATAACTCTCACGGAATACCTATTAATTGGGAATTAACCAATCAATATGATACTCCATTAAATTTAGATGATTATATCTGGCCTAATCATGATGATATTATGCATAATATAGTGTTAAATTTATATAAGATAACCAATCAGAATAATGATGCTCCTCCTACATTGCCGCCTATAGCAGCAAACGTTATGACATTTCCATCAAAAACAACTCCTGCTCCAGCTGTTGCTGGTCCAGCTACTGATAGTCGTCGTTGGAATCTAAGTTCAGTGCCTAAAAGGATAAAACAAAAAGAATATGTTAGTCCAGAAGAATTACGAGCTTGTAGAGACCTATATAATTCACTTGCACAAGAGCAGGACCAAATTTGGAAGGAGCAATATATACAAAAGTTAATTAAAGGTAATACAGGAATTGGTATATTAGGCAACTATGATGATTTCATGGCGACAGTTTATGATATATTGGGTTTTGAGGTAACTGACCTGACCGATTTAGGAACTGCAAAAAGTGCAGGAATTCTAGTTGGAGATAGAATTCTATATGTTAATGGAAATTCTTGTATGAATTCTTGGGAATATAAATATCATATAATTGGAGAGCCTTCATCCCAAATTAAATTGGATTTAGAACGTGAAGGTGAGCGTATGACATTAACCTTTAATAGAAATCCATCTAGAGATAATTATGAAAATTCAGAATTAATTAAATTTGCAAAGAGCAGTTTATCAACAAGCTCAGGAGGAAATAAAAAACGCTTATCAAAAAAAGGAATCATATATAGAAAACGCTTATCAAAAAAAACAATATGTCAGAAATTTAATTAGATGTATTACATATTGTCATAACCAGGTTATTCCTTCATTTTCTATGTAAACACAATATGTTAAAAACCTATGATTTATCTATTATTGATAAATGTTAAAATTATTTTTAGTATTAATTAAGTTTCTTTTTTATTATCTCATTTGGTAAAATAGAAATTCTATAAAAATCATTACAGTTTATAATTTCTAAAGCTTCTAATCTATTAATACCACTAAATGCTCTAGATATTGCTGTATCTATGCGAAATATTCGGTTATTACATATAGAATTTATACCTTGTGGTTGAACAGTGTGGCCTATTACCATTTTTTCATCTTTTCTAAAAAAACTATTAAAATCATCACATACATATTCGTTAGGCATAAATCCACCAAAGTCTCTATTCCATGCTATATTTTTTATATATTCTAATTCTGATTCATACAGTGCTAAATTTCCATTCAGTATTTTAGGCAATGTATTATTGATATGCTCAATAAATCTATCAAATGTTTCCCACTTTTTGCTTTTCATAACTGTAGTATATAATTTATATGAAATACCTCCATGACAAAAATATATATTACCTATTTTAATTACCGATTTAAGAACACAACTTAATTTTTTTGCCATTTCAGACCCGGCTGAAATAATATTTTTACGACTTATATTGAGAATGTCACTATAATATTTTTTAGTATAAACATTTACATAATCTACATTATTTTCTAAAATATTAACAATTTCATGATTACCTATGCACATTAACACAGCCCCTCCTAATTGATTTGCTTGAGTATTTAAATTAATTAATAAATTATATATTGCAATTTCATCTACACTATATTCTTTCTTATTAATGTCATTACCTCTACCACCATCATCTAATACATCACCTGTTTGTACAATAATTGTATCACCAGCTATCCATTTATTATCCTGGTCGATTATATTTAACCTATTTAAAATAGTAAATAAATGCTCAAAATCACCATGTATATCTCCAATTGCTATTATTTTTTTAGGTAAATTTGATATTTTACTAAAGCGAATACACGTAGTGTCATTGATTAATGACTCAAGTTGTTGACGTGTTGTTATTTTTGGATGAAAATGTTCTTCCATTATATTATTACCTTATTTAAAATATAGTAGGTTTGTTTATATAATAAATAAATATAAATCTATAATATATTATGGAGCACATACATATTATGTATTTTGTACAGATATTTATGGTTATTCCAATTATGCTTACATATACTGTATCACAATATTACAGAATTCCTATAAATAACTATTCTATAGAAGAATTGATATTGTTTGGTTACTTTATTATTCTATATTGTGGAAGACACCCTGAACTAATAAGAGAAACAACACCCAACAGAATTGAATTTATGTATTAAATATATAATAAAACTTTATTTAATTATATATTTTATATAGAATTTCCAAAATTTGGAAAAATGCGATACATACGACAAATATCTCTAAATAAAACAACATGGCTCTTTTTATAAATTACAATTTCATTACTATTATAAGCTGGAACAATTAAATCAAATACAAATGCATATTCCAGGGTATATCTTTCACAACCACTAGGCCAGGGTAACGCGGGCACATTTATCATTTTTTTTTCAATTAATTTAGCAAAATAATGCCTATCATATTGTTCTTGAGCTTCAACTTGATTTTTCAAAATGATTTCATAGGTATAATCACTACTAATTCCTTTGTCATGTGAATCGGTGCATCCATATCTGTATTCATTTTTATTAATAAATTTATATGTTATTTCTCCATTAAATTCAATTAGACTAAATAAACAAGAGGTATATGTTTGATATTGTATAATACCTTCCACATTTTTACGCATATTTGTAATATTACATAATACATTTTCTGAAACTGGTAAATGTAAGTCATCTTCTTCGATTACACCCGACCAATTAATATCATCTGCTAAATAATCATCTATTGTATCAAATCTACCATCATCACCACTATCATCGGTATAGCCATCCCATTCATCCTGACCATTGTCATCATGCTCATCCCATGTATGATATATGCCATTTAAATAATATCCATCAGCATCTTCATCTATATGGTTTGCATCAATTGCTATATCATCTTTTTCATACAATGGTTTACGACATACTGGACATGTTGACGATTGAATATCCCAAATTAGTAAACACTTCACACAAAATAAATGACCACATTCTGTAAAAACATGGTTTGCTCTTAACGGTAAATCTCTATAACATACATTGCATTCTCCAATAGTTCTATTATTTTCTATCGATTGAATATTTTCCATGAATTATTTGGGTATTTTAATTTATAAAAAAATAAAGCTATACTTCAATTTTTAAATAATATTTGTATAATATATATCTATAAATGTCTTCAAATGTATCATCAATAGATATTTTTCAATTCGATGAGCAAAAATATGGCTCTAAAGAAAAATTACGCCGTTTATTGAGAGACAACATTCACTCATCTAATCTACAAATATTAGAAATATTAAATCATATGGTTACTGATAAAAATATAAATAGTATTATGGGTTTATTATTATTGGCGGTTGAAGAAAATAATTCACAATTTACATTAGAGTTATTAGCTGAATTTGGTCGTATTATATCTGATAGACAGA
>Ga0209190_1000142_pt1 | contig 50421 bp, 54 predicted proteins | sample M_140205_XF_Meta_FD_187315 | JGI IMG/M metagenome (GOLD analysis project Ga0209190, IMG submission 187315) | Freshwater microbial communities from Lake Montjoie, Canada to study carbon cycling - M_140205_XF_MetaG (SPAdes) (version 2) | ecosystem: Environmental > Aquatic > Freshwater > Lake... | reverse complement strand
CTCTGCCAATCCTCACGGCGGTTGTTGTAATAATCCTGCCGGTTGTTCTGGACGTTGGAGATCTCGTTCCATCGCTGCTCGCGGTTCCCCTCGAAGTTATCGAGCCTCGCCTCATTCTTGCCGTGCCAGTTGTCCCAGTGCTGGTTGCGGCTGTTTTCCCAGCCATCCAAGCCGCCGGGGCGCTGGTCCACGTAGCGGGTGATGTCCTTGCTGCGGGCGATGTCGGTCTTGTTGAACGCATTTTCCCGCGTGCCCGGACGGGCTATCCCGGGCCGGGCGGCGGGGCGCGTCGCCTGTCCCGGGAGAAGCCGGGCCGTCGAGAGGTTTTGTCCGGCACCAGCGGGGCGCTTCGCGGGCGCACCGGATGGAAGGGTGAGGGGTTTGTTCAGTGCGGGTCCGCCGGGTGCAGGTCGGTTCTGTGGACGGTTGTCGCCCGGGTTCTGCAGCGCGGGCCTCGTGGCCGGAGCGGTCGAAGGTCGCTGCAGCGAACCGCCGGTGGCGTTTGACGGCCGGGAAACGTTTTGTGGTCTGCCCGCCGATGGGCGCTGCACATTCTGCGCGTTCGTCGGCAGACGCGATCCCCCTTGTTGTTTGTGGGATGAGGGACTCGGCGCGGACGGTCGCTGGATATTGGCAGGGCGCTGGGCGTTGCCTCCCCTTTGCGGGGCGGATATGTTGCCCGAGCGCTGACCGCCGCCTTGCTGCCCCCCCATCCGTCCTCCGGCATGGGCCTCATACGGACGCGCTATCAACAACAGCGCAGCGAACCAAAGGCTGCAGCGCATGAACCTCATGACGCTGGCTGGAAGGTGATCGGGCCGAGCTTCGGCAACGGTTCGCCGCCGCTCTCGCGGTTGTAAATCTCGACGGAAAATCCGCGGTGATCGTCCTCCGCGTGCAGCTCCATCTGCGAGCTGGATCGCGTGCCGTCTGGGTTCACGCTTTTCGACAGCAGGAGCCACCTGTTTCCGTCTGCGCGCCAGACGGCCTCGCTGAACCCGCCCTCCGAGTCGAAGGTCCAGGAGCGGATCTTACCGGCGGCAGGATCGAAGCCGACAATCTCCGTCGAGGAAGCGCCTTCCCCCAAGCGGTAGTTGATGGTGAGGAAATTTCCGTTCTGCACGCGAGCGACTTCGATCGCCCAGAGCTCATCCCCTTTTTTCGCCGTCCACTTTCCGATCAGCCAATCAAGTGGCGCCAGATTTTCTCCCGGGTCGTCGCCTGTCGGGTCGCCGGTTTCCGTGATTTGCGCGATGACCCAACGATCCTGCGAGCGCTGGTAGACCGTGGTGTAATCAGAGCGCGAACGGGTGCCGTCAGGACCAGTGACCACCGCCGAGCCCTTGTCCAACAGAACGTCGTTGCCGAGCTTGCGCACGCTTTCGACCGACAGCTCGATCGTTCGTCCCTTGCTGGCGGCAAAGGATTCGCCCAAAGCCTTCAAGATGGCTGACTTGCCGGAGTAGAGATTCCCATTCTGATCGAGCCACTCGGCATCATCGGCATAAAGGTCGGCAAGCTTTGAGGCTTGCGCCGCATTGAATGCCGCGGTGTAGGTATCCGCGATGGCGAGGACATCGGCTTTTTCATCGGCGCGCTTTTCCTCCGCGAACGCGGTGGTAGACTGCGCTGAGGCGAGAATCAGGGCGAATCGTAATATCCTGTTCATGGCATGATTCTTTTCTTTTGCTTTTTGGTATCAGTGGTCGGCAAGCGGCGACACTAAATATCAGTTCCGGTGGTCAGGTTGGTGTAGGTTCTGAGAGATGCGGTTCGCCGCCATCGGCGAGACTACTCGGTGACGCTCGTCATGGTCTCCATAACCCTGTCGAGATTGAAACTGCCGGGCTTTTGTCGCGGCGGGAACTCCTTGAAGCTCTGCAGCCACTTGGCGACATAGGCGGTAGATGGGGCGACCATGAACATGTGCTCCAGGTACCAACGCTGGTAGCCCATGCCGATGTCCTGCGCCAACTCGAACGGATCCATACGCAGGTTCGTGACCACCGGCGCGCGCAGAACCTCGAAGGGCGTCTGCCAAACGTGCATACCGTGCGCGTTCTGCTGGAGGAACGAAATCTTCCAGTCATTATAGCGGATGGCTGCCACGCTTCCGTCATCGGTCCAATAGATGAAATCATGGCGCGGCCAAGTCGCCTCGCCCTTGAAGGCCGGTAACAGGTTGTAGCCGTCGATGTGCACCTTGTAGGTCCGCTCACCAAGTTTCTGGCCTTTGAGCAGTTCTTCCGTTGCTCCCGGATTGCCGGCTGCCGCCACTAGGGTGGGTAGCATGTCCTCGTGTGAGCCGATGTCGTTGATCACTGTGCCGGGCTTGATCAGACCGGGCCAGCGCATCATGCAGGGCACGCGATAGCCGCCCTCCCATTGCGTATTCTTTTCCCCGCGGAACATCGTGGTGCCCCCGTCGGGCCAGGTGAAGGCTTCGGCCCCGTTGTCGGTCGAATACATCACAATCGTGCTCTCGTCCAAGCCGAGTTCCTTCAACTTGGCCAGCACCTTTCCGACCTGCGCATCGTGCTCGACCATGCCGTCCGCGTAGATGCCGAGCCCAGTCTTCCCCTCGGACCCTTCCTTCAGATGCGTGAAGATGTGCATGCGCGTCGAGTTCCACCATAGAAAGAAGGGTTTCCCGTCTTTCGCTGCTTTTTCCATGAAGGCGAGAGCCTTGTCATTCACCTCGTCGTCGATCGTCTCCATGCGCTTTTTCGTCAGCGGGCCTGTGTCCTCGATGCGGCCGTCGGAAAAACTGTGAATGACGCCGCGCGGGCCGAATTTCTTTTTGAAATCAGGATCTTTCGGATAGTCAGGATTCTCCGGTTCTTCCTCCGCATTGAGGTGATAGAGGTTGCCGAAAAACTCATCGAATCCGTGTGCGGTCGGCAGCATGTCGTCGCGGTCGCCGAGATGGTTTTTCCCGAACTGACCGGTCACGTAGCCCTGCGCCTTGAGCAGAGTGGCGATCGTGGGATCCTCCTGTTTGATTCCCTCGGGTGCACCGGGCAGACCCACTTTGGTCAGGCCGGTACGCATCGGTGATTGTCCGGTCAGGAAGGCTGCACGGCCCGCGGTGCAGGATTGTTGACCATACCAATCCGTGAAAATCGCACCATCGTGCGCGATGCTGTCAATATTGGGCGTCTTATAGCCCATCATGCCCATGTTATACGCGCTGAGATTAAACTGGCCAATATCGTCACCCCAGATGACGAGGATATTCGGCTTCTTGTCCTGGGCTTCGGCCATCCATGCCACGGAGAGAAGTAGGGCTAGGGTTGCGGTTATTGTGCGCAGGGGTGTGGTGGAATGAATCATGGTGGATGAGTTGACGTGGAGGTGAGAGTGAAAGAATAGGTTGATGGGGATCTGGATGGCAAGGGTGTCAGCTAACGCTCGGGTGGCGCGAGCCACAAGTTGGGGAAGTGTGTCGTTTGCCGCTATGCAGAAATCGTAGAATCTGACTTGAGGTTGATCCTCGGAGGGCTTGCCATTGTTGCCTCGCTCATGCAGATATCCGCTTATGAGCTCTCTCGGATCAAAGCGTGCGGGCACGCAGATCCTGACTGGCACCGTGGCTCGCGGGGCGATCGAGGACATGGCGGCAACAGTCCGCCAGTTCTTTTCTTTGGACGCCGTCCAACTTGAGCCTGGTGATTACCGCTGCCAGATCGACTTTGTGGCCACCGGCAGCACGTTTCTCTACCGCGAAAACTATCCGCGGCGTACCCACCTGCGAGGCGAACTGCTCGGCGACCGCTTTGGCGTGGCCATACCGCTGGCCGGACCGGCGGTCAGATTTGCCGGCGAGGAAATGAACTCGGCCTGCATCGCCTCAGCCATGACGGGCGAGGAGATGGATCTCTTTGTCGAGGCCGGCGTGCGCCAAGCTGTCGTTCTCGTCGATCGGGAAATGTTGCATCGGCGGGCCGAGGCCAGTGGGCTACCCGCCCATGTCCTGCGCGCCTTGGATTGCCGGCGTCGTCGCATGCCTCTCGACACGCGGGCCGAGGCCGTCGGAAAGTTTCGTCGCAGTCTGGTGGGGTTGCTCAACGCCGCCGCGCAAGGAGATCTCCGGTTGGAGGCCGCGCAGTTTGAGGAGTTCGTTATGAACAGCATCCTCTCGGCAGTCGATGTTTCGGAGGCTCCTGTTGGGTTGCCACCGGCTTGCATCTTGGTGCGCCGCGCGACCGAAATGGATGATGCCGCGCCGACTGTTCTGCGCATCACGGCGCTCTGAGGTCTGTTGCGAGTCAGTCACAGCACCCTTGAAGCAGCCTTCAAATCGGTCACCGGTCTCACGCCGCAAGTTTTCCTTCGGCTCCGCCGGCTCAATCGCGCGCGTGCCGCGCTGCTCTCGGCCGATCCATTGCGGGAAAGGGTGACCGACGTAGCCACGCAGATGGGATTCACCGAACTTGGGCGGTTTGCCGTGCGTTACCGCGAGCTATTCGGCGAGAGCCCATCCGAGACACTGCGGCGCGGACCCTGCGGGTCCGTGTCGGTGGGTACGCTGGCCGCCTGAGATTTTCCTCAGAACGAGTTGTGGAGGATGCGTCGGAATTCCTCGATACCTTCGGGATTCTCGTTCGATCCGTGGCCTGAGGGCACGATCTTCTCCGAGGCGGCGCCGTCGAGATGCGAACTCCAGTAAGGAACGACACCGTCGGAACTCTCGGGCGTGTCACCCTTGCCGCGGTCGCCGATGATCGAGTGGTAGGGCACCCCCTTCCTCATCGGGAGATTGAGAATAGCCTGCAGGAGAGGGGACTTGGCGCGGAGGAACATGACGCTGTTGGCGGGGGCGACGAAGATTTCGCGAAACTCCGGCCGCACCGCGCGCTGGAGGATAAGTTGGTCGGCTTTGAGAAAAGTGAAGGGGAGCCTGATCAGGCTTGCGAAAAATTCCGCGAAAGGATTCATGGCCAGATCGCTGCCGCGATGAGGCACGGAAAAGAAGACGACACGCGCGATCTCCGGTCGCGGGTGGAACTCCACGGTGCGGATGATGCGTTGCTTCAACTCGGGCGTCAGGCTCAGCTCTGCTGGGGACGTGTCGGTAAATTGCTTCCAGAGTTTTTTGCCGCCCTCGCGGATTTGCAGGCTGGAGATCAGACCGCCCATGCTGTGCCCGGCCAGAATCATGCGGCTGAAGTTGGGGTTCTTATGCTGAGGGTCGAGGGCGATCCGGTACCGGTCGAGTTCCGCGCGCAGCTTGGCGGCGGAGGCCCAGACCGGAAGGCCGGTGGGGTAAAGGAAGAACCAAAACTGGTAGTGCTCGCGGACTTCTTTGTCGGCCAGCAGTTCGTTGACTGCAGGCACCCATGTCTCCGGTCGCGACATGAGACCGTGGACCATGACGACAGGGATTTTTTCTGGGTCGAAACGCTGGAACTGGTAAAGACCGGCATGATCCATATTGAGGTCCGTGCGGATAAGTGCGCGGACGTCGATGTTGCGGTTCTTGCCTTTGGAAAGCATGTAGGCGAGAGGCGCGGAAAAATCCGCGGCAAGTTTGACCTCGCGACCTTGGTAGATGCAGGTGTCGTTTTGGCGTGTGCGGTAAAAGGCAAGCTGCGGGCTGGACCCGTCGAGGCGCACCAGAACCGTGACAGGTTCGGCAATGCCGGCGAGGGGAGGAATGCCTGGCTGCCCGCGCAAGGCGGGATTGTTCCTCGCAAAGTGTGCGATGCAGGGAAGCCCCGCCCCGTCCTGCATGGTGCGGACTCTCAGCTTTGTAATCTGCACGGCATCGGCGGGAAGTATCCCGTCGGGAATTCGTGGATCGAGCGTTGTGCGCGACTCGGTTGAGACAGTGATGAACTTGCCGCCGGGCAGCGGCTGCGGGGCAAACTTTGATCCCGCCATGAGGGCGACGATTTCCGCCGTGGCTATCTTGTTGATCCTCTGCTCGAGGCTGGCGGTTGGCGCGTTTGCCGTTGTTCGCGCCACCTCAATCAGGGCGGCCAACTTCTCCGCGGCGGGCAATCCCTTCTTTTGTGCCTTGGCAAGAAGCTGAGCCTCCGAGTCACTGTCATTCTGTCTTGCCAAGTCTATCGCAGTCTCGCGCAGCGCTTTGCTGTCGTGCTTCTTCACTTTAACCCCCACCACCGCACAACCCGTGAACAGGGTTGAGGAGATAGACAGCAGGAGAGCGGTGCGGAGGGGGCGGATCATCGGAGAATGGCTAGTCATGTCAGCCCTGCGACTTACCCTGACGCGAAACGCTTAGCAAACACAACCTTTGGGCGCCCGCAATGTGGAGCTGTTACGGTGAGGCGCGGACCAATTCTCCGAGATGCTTTTTTTACCATCCTCCGATTAACGGATGATTCCTCGCTGGCTGGTTTCGACGAAAAGGCAAATTTCCTCCACTTCGGCGCTGCCGGTCACTTCGCGGCGGATGCTTTCCACGGCCTGCTTGGTGTTGAGCTTTCCGCGGTAAAGAATGCGGTAAGCCTCCTTGAGGGCGCGGATCGTTTCTGAGCAAAATCCCGCCCGCTCGAGACCGACGCTGTTGATGCCGCGCACTTCGGAGGGATTCCCGTCGGCGATCATGAACGGGGGGACATCCTGCACGATTTTCGAGCAACCGCCGGTGATGGCATGTCTCCCGATGCGGCAAAATTGGTGGATGGCGGTGAGTCCACCGATGACCGCATGGTCGCCCACTTCAACATGACCGGCGAGGGTGCCATTGTTGGAGAAAATCACGTGGCTACCGACCACGCAGTCATGCGCGATGTGCGAGTAAGCCAGAAAGTTTCCGGAGTTCCCGACGACCGTTTTGGTGCCGGGCAATGTGCCGCGGTTCACCGTGCAGAATTCACGGAAGGTGTTCCCGTCGCCGATCTCGAGGTGGGTTGGTTCACCGACGTATTTGAGATCTTGCGTCCGCTGTCCGATCGAGCCGTACGCGTAGAAAAAATTTCCACGTCCGATCTTGCCCGACCCCATCACCGTGACGTGATGCTGCAACTCTGTGTCTTCGCCGATCTCGACGCCCGGCCCGACAACGCAGTAGGGGCCGATGCGCGCCCCGGAGTGGATTTCCGCCGCCGGGTCGACGATGGCGGTGGGGTGGATCATTCCGAAACGAGTCCGAAGAGCAGGTTGCCTTCGCTGACCACCTCGCCGTTGACCGTGCAGGAGCAAACCGCGCGGGCGATTGTCTTGCGGGACCGCGTCAGTTCGCAGTGGATGAAGAGGGTGTCGCCGGGGAAGACCGGCTTGCGGAATTTCACTTCGTCGGCGCTCATGAAGTATCCGATCTTTCCGGAGTTCTGGGTGTTCAGCATCATCAAAATGCTAGCCACCTGCGCCATGGCCTCGACCTGCAGCACACCGGGCATCACGGGGTGGTTGGGGAAGTGGCCCTGGAAAAATGGCTCGTTGATCGTGACCGACTTCACCCCTGTGCACTTGAGGTCGCCCTCGAAGCCCACGATGCGGTCGACCATGAGAAAGGGAAACCTGTGCGGGAGAATTTTCATGATCTCCGTGGTGGAAAGCACTCGCTCGCCGACCGGGAGCCGGGCGGGCGGGATCATGGCCATCATGTGCGCGTGCTGCTTGGCGATAGCCGCGGCCAACTCCGTGTTGGGACCGTGGCCCGGCTTGATGGCGACAACATGTCCGAGCAGCGGTCGACCGACGAGGGTCAGGTCGCCGATGATGTCGAGTATCTTGTGGCGTACGAACTCATCCGGAAAGCGCAGTGGTTCCTTGCTCAGCACGGAGTTCTCGCGGATGACGATGGCATTCTCGAGGCTGCCTCCGCGGATGAGGCCCTTTTCCATGAGAGGCTCGACATCCTCGTAGTGGACAAAAGTCCGGGCTGGCGCGATCTCCTTCTCGTAGGTTTCCGGCGTGACTTCGAGGCTGAGGTATTGGGTGAACATTCCATCCGGCCCGGCCTGGGTGCAGGAGATGCGGAATTTGCTGTCGGGAAGAATGACGAGGATGGAACCGTTTTTGGTGTTCACCGCGACCGGTTCGCGAATTTCGCAGACCCGGCGGTGTTCATCCTGCTCGGCGATACCGGCCTTTTTGATCAGCGCGACGTAGGGCGCGGCGCTGCCGTCCCCGATCGGCGGCTCGTTGGCATCCATCTCGATTAGTGCATTGTCCACTCCCAAGCCGGTGAGGGCGGAGAGGATATGCTCTACGGTGTGGACTTTCACATTGCCCTCGACCAGCGTCGTGGAGCGCTCGACGGTGCGGACGTTGGCGGCCAAGGCATCCACGGTCGGCTGGTCCTTGAGGTCGCTGCGGCGGAATTTGAATCCGTAGTTGGGCGGAGCCGGGTGGATCGTAAGGGTTACCTTTTCTCCGGTGTGGAGTGATACTCCAGCTAATGAGGCCGGGGCGGCGAGAGTATGTTGCTTTTGCATCGGGGCTTGATTTTCAGACGGCCAAGCGCCCGTCTATCATCGGTAATTGGCGGTTGGCAAAGGCGGCAGCTTCGGGGCTGTGCGTTACAATTATTAAAGTAGCGAGGCCTTGCGACGCAATCTTTTGCAGCAACCCCAGCACGCGGGACGCATTGACCGAGTCAAGATTACCGGTGGGCTCATCGGCGAGGAGAAGTTTCGGGCCATGGACCAAAGCGCGGGCAATCGCGGTCCTTTGCATTTCCCCGCCGCTCATTTGGTGGGGAAAGGCGTTGGCTCGGTCGGCCAAGCCTGCCATGTCGAGCATGGACAAGGCGAGCGCTCGTGATTCGCGCGCGCGATCGCCACGGAGAAGCAGCGGGAGTTCGACGTTCTCCACGGCAGTCATCGCCGGAAGAAGGTTGAAGAACTGGAACACCATGCCCAGTTTCTGGCGGCGGTAGGCGGTCAAGTCGGCATCGGTTGCACCCCGCAGATCTAGCCCATCGACAGAAATTTCTCCATCTGTGGGCTGATCCAGTCCGCCGAGGAGGTTGAGCAGCGTGCTTTTTCCACACCCGCTGGGGCCTGTCACCGCGGCAAAGGTGCGGGGGAGGATCTCGAGGCTGATATCGCGCAAAGCGTGCACTTTACCGCCAGAGGAGGGATATACTCGAGAGACATGGCTAAGTTTGATCATGAGAAGGAAGAGGGTTTCCGTTCTGCACGACGCGCGCAAGATAACTTCCGCGTCGTCGCGGAGGGGGTGGACTGGATTGCGGTGGACAAACCCGCGGGCCTGCTTACCCACCCGACGCGGCCGGATGGAACACCGACATTGTGGGATGGTTTGCGGGCGCTTCTGGCCTACGAACTGGCCAATCGAGGCCAACTCTCCATCATCACGCGGCTCGATCGGGAGACGAGCGGGCTCGTTTTGCTGGCCCTGACTCGCGAGCGGGCGCGTGCCTTCGGCATGGCGATGCATCGAGGAGCCATCGCCAAGGAATATTTGGCCATCGTGCGCGGCAGCCCCGAGTGGTTGGAGACGGTGGTGGATGCGCCGATCATCAGGCAGGGCGAGGTGCGAGAGTCTTCCATTTGGCTCAAACGCTGCATTGATGTGCGTGGCGTGTCATCCGTTACGGAGTTCCGAGTGGAAAAAAAATGGATGATGGGAGACCAGCCAATGTCCTTGGTCCGTGCGCGTCCGCTCACTGGACGTACGCACCAAATCCGACTGCATCTTGCGCACTGCGGATTCCCCGTTCTTGGCGACAAAATTTACGGTGCAAGGGAGGGGGCTTATCTCGATTTCATCAAGAGTGGGTGGACGGCGGAATTGGCCCGCGAGCTTGTCTTGCCGAGACATGCCCTCCATGCCTGTTGCTTGGAGTTCGACACAGGTTATGGGGTAGAGCGACTATCCATCGGCCTGCCGCCAGAGTTGCTCATGTTGGCCGAGGTCGAGGATCCTTGCGATAATTTGGCGTTTGGGTGATAAACGTAGAGACAGCCATGCCTACCTACGAGTACGAGTGCCTCAAATGCGGCAAACATTTCGACGCCTTTCAATCGATGAAGGATCAGGCTTTCAAAACTTGTCCGCAGGACAAATGCCAAGTCAGCCCGTGGGGAGATGGTGAGGTCAAGCGCCTGCTCGGTACCGGAGCCGGCCTGATTTTCAAGGGGAGCGGTTTTTACATCACCGATTACCGCAGCGAGGGATACAAGCAGTCGGCGAAAAAGGATGCGGGGGCGGGAGAGTCTGCGCCTTCCAAGCCTGCGGAAAAAAGCGCGAGTGTCCCGACGCCTCCTGCGCCTCCAACCAAAAGCGGCGGCACTTCCGCATCGTCCTCTGGTGCATCAAGTTCAGCAGGTGGAGGAGCATAGCCGACATTAATTAATTATGGGACTACCCTGCAGAGCCTGCGGATTCGTTAATGATCCCACGCGTGTTTATTGCCACAACTGCGGGGTGAGACTGGATCGGGAAGCCGCACCGTCTCCTGCTCCTACGGGCTTTACTCACCCGACGGAAGTTAGCAAGGCTAAGGTCCGGCGCGCAGCGACCAACTGGCCCGGGCTGTTCAGCCTTCTTCTCAAACTGCTGGTGCTTTCGGGTTTGGTTGCTGCCGTTTATTTCGCGCTGCTTCCTCCTCTCGATTTGCCGGTGGCAGCCCATGCTAATAAAGGTTTGGCCCGCGGGCTGGACTCACTGATCGCACACTCAGCTGCATCCAGCTCGACAAGAGGTTTTTCCATCTCGTCTGCGGACCTCAATGTCTGGTTGGTTTCCTCGGTTCAACTTCATGCTTCAGGCGGCACCTTTTCCATGCGCCCAGAGCGTGTCTACACCGTTCCGGGAAACGGTAGTATCCGGATTGGTCTTGAAGTGGCGCTGCCGCAGGCGGGACGAACTTGGTTTGAGGGGGATTTTCTGCCGGTGCGTGCGAACGGAAGCTACATCATGCAACCCCGATCCTATGCCATCGGACGCCTTCCCATCCCGCTGCCGCTGGGGTGGTTGGTTTCGAGACAACTCGAGGGCTTGATGGAGGCGCTCAAAGATCCATTGGACCATCTGGCAGCGGCATCCAAAATCGAAGTGAGGCCTGACTCCGTTTCCTTGCGGTGGTCGGAATAGCTGTGAAGCGGGCCATCGTTCTCGGCCTGATGTTGCTTGCCTCAGCGGCACATTCCCAGGTCGTGGCTCCGGAACTTCTCAAACCCGAAAACCGTACAGTCAGCAGTTCCAAGCAATTCACCGTTTTTGGCGGAACCCGTGAACAAAGGTCCGATCTCAATCGCTGGGCGGAAGAAATAAAGATGCGCCTTCTTCGGGAGTTGAATCTCTCCGACAACTGGAAGGCGACCATCCTGCTGATCCTGACTCCGAACGATGGATTCAGGCTGCGTCAGCCGCGCCTTTTTGTCCAAGTGTTCGATGCGGGTGATGCGGGCCGCAAGCTGCAGGTCGACATTTTGCCGTCGGCGTTGCTTGACGAGCAGACGGTAAGGATAGGACTGCTCAAGGCCATCCTGCTTGAGATTGCTCTCCGTCAACAACAGTTCACCGGGAATCGGTTTGTCGATCAGCCCTCCTGGTTGGTGGGGGCTATGTCCGCGTTTTTGGCCAAGCGCGAACCGGGTGAAGATGCCCGTTTTTATTCCACGCTGCTCGAGAGCAAGGGCATGCCTCGCTTAGATCGGTTTTTGCAGCAGGACGCCGACTCCTTGCGGGGGCGGTCCCTTGAATTGTACGAAGCGCAAAGTCTTGCCCTCTACCAAAGCTTGCTTCAAATGCCGAACGGCCGAGGCAAAGTAGTGGACAATTTGAAGCTGTCCGAACCTTCGCGTGATCCCGTGGACCGCTTCGGCCAAACTTGGCCAGATTTTGTGGCAGAGCCTGACCGACTCGCCCGGCAGTGGGCTTTGGGGATCGCTAAACTTTCATCTCCGCAGCGAGTCGAACTTTTTACGGCGGAAGAAACGTCAAAAAAGTTGAACGCATGCCTGCACTTGCTCGGCGCTGATGATGGCGCCGAAGCGTTTATCGGACTCTCCCGCGCGCCGGAAGGCCGCTTCCGGCTGGACGAGGCGGCGGTGACCCTCCGTCAGCTGGGCTTTCGCGCGCACCCGCTGTACGTCGCTCTCGTCGAGGAATACCGCTCCATGATCGAAAACCTGAGCCGGGGGCGTCGCCGTGGGGCCGAGCCGAAATTTCTGGAGGTTGAAGATCTCCGTTCCGCCTTGGATGCGCGGTCTTCGGAGATCACCGACTTCCTGAATTGGTTCCAAGCAAACGCTCCGTCAGATCCCTCCTCGCGGCCCGCCAAGCTGCGGCTTCTGCCGCCGCGCTCCTCGCGGAACGATAATATTTCCCGCTATCTGGACTCCGTCGAGCAGCGTGGTTGGTAAATGCCTCCGTCCGCCATGCGATCGGCGATGCGCGTCAGTGCCCACTCGGCGTGTTCTCGCACGAGCGGTTCGTGATCGATCGCCGCTTGGCGCAAGGCAGGGATATCCTCCTCTCCTCCTTTGTTGCCCAGGGCAACGCACACATTACGCAAGAATCCGCGGCGCTTCGTCCTGAGGACTGCTGACCCATGGAAAAGCTCCTTGAAGGCTTTATCATCGAGGCTGAGGTATTCTCGCATGGGCTTATCCATCGCTGGCAGACTTGGTTCCGATTGCGCGTCATGTGCCGCTTGCGCAAACCGGTTCCACGGACAAGCATCGAGACAGTCGTCGCAGCCAAAAATTCTGTCACCGATCGCCTCGCGGAGCTCCAGCGGGATAGCGGCTTTATTCTCGATCGTAAGATAGGAGATACAGCGTCTTGCATCGAGGATGTAAGGCGCGGTGATGGCTTGTGTCGGACATGAATCGATGCATCTTGTGCAAGATCCGCACCTGTCGGGGAGTGCTTTGTCCGGGTCGAAATCGAGGGTGGTAAGGATGACCGACAGAAAAAACCAGGTGCCGAGCTTCGGGTGGATACCCATGGTGCTCTTGCCGTGCCATGAAATTCCGCTGGCCGCAGCCCAATCCCTCTCCAGAACGGGGCCACCATCAACAAAACACTTTTGTCTTCCGCCCTCGGAGGCCAGCAATGCGGCCAGCCTTTCCATACGGGGAGCCAAGACCTCATGATAGTCTGCACCCCAAGCGTAGCGGGCAAAGCGACCTCGATCGCGTTTTGTTTCCGGCTGTGTTTGCCGGTAGTAGTTGGTTGCGAGAACAACGACCGATTTCGCGCCGGGCAAAAGATGAACCGGATCGCATCTCAGATCTGCTGTGCGGCGCATCCATTCCATCGCCCCGTGGTTGTCCGCCTGCAGCCAGATAACGAGTGCTTCCGCGTGTGGTGCGCGCCCCGCACGGGCAACCCCGCAGAGATCAAACCCCGCCGAAGTTGCCGCCTGCCGCAATTGCTCTTTGGTCATTTCTGCGAAGACCGGGCGTGCGACTACGCCGGGTTTTCCCAAACGCGTCCGTCGCGGGCGAGCAACCTGTCGGCCGAAATTGGTCCCCACGATCCGGCCTCGTAATCCGGAAAATCGCGCGGGGGAAGCGCGCCCCAGACGTCAAGGATGGGGTTGATAATCTGCCAAGAGGCGTCCACGCTATCCTCGCGGTGAAAGAGAGTCATGTCGCCGATCATACAGTCGTGCAGCAGTGTCTCGTAGCCGGTGACGGGTGACTGGTCGCCGTATTGGGAGTAATTGAAGTCGAGGGGGATGGTGTCGACGACGATGGTCGGTCCGGGCTTTTTGGCGCGGATCATGATCGAGATACTTTCCTCCGGCTGGATATTCAAGACGAGGGCGTTCGGTCCGGCCTCGCTGTGGAGTTTTTCTCCGAAGAGCATGAGCGGTGTTCGTTTGAAGCGGATGACCACCTGGGTGAGATGCTTGGCCAAGCGTTTTCCGGTGCGCAAATAAAAAGGCACATCGGCCCAGCGCCAGTTTTCGACAAAAAGCCGCATGGCAGCATAGGTCTCTGTGGTTGAGTGCGGGTCCACACTTGGCTCCTCGCGGTAGCCGGGAACCGGCTGTCCTTCAATGACGCCTGCTCCGTATTGTCCGCGCACCGCATTCTCTATCACTTCCTCCGGTTTCATCGGACGGATCGCATCGAGGACTTTGACCTTCTCGTTGCGCACGGCATCGCCGCTGATGCTGCTGGGCGGCTCCATGGCGATGAGCGAGAGCACGCTGAGCATGTGGTTTTGCACCATGTCGCGCAGCACGCCATAATGGTCAAGGTAGCCTCCTCGGTTCTCGACCCCTAGCGACTCGGCCACCGTGATCTGCACGCTATCCACGTAGCGCCGGTTCCAGTTCGGTTCGAAAATCATGTTGGCAAAACGGAAGACCATGATGTTTTGCACTGTCTCCTTCCCCAAATAGTGGTCGATGCGGTAAACCTGCGATTCCTTGAGATGGGCGCTCAACTCCTCATTCAACTTTCGCGCACTGTCCAGATCCCGGCCGAAAGGTTTTTCGATGATGACGCGGCGGTATCCGTCCTCGGCTTCCTTGATAAGGCCGACCCGCCCAAGTTGAGTGGATACGGTGCCGAAAAGGGTGGGGGTGACGGCCAGATTAAATATTGTGTTGGTGCCCGGGATCCGGGCCGTAGTTCGTACGGAAGCCAGTTTTTCAACCAGAGCAGTAAATGTTCCGGTGTCGTTGAAATCGCCCTGCATATAATAGCAGTGCGCGACGAAGGCGGCCCAAGCGGCCTCGTCGACTGGATGGTTGGCGTATTGCCGGATGTCTTGGCTCATCTGCTCCCGGAAACTGGCGTCTTCGCCCGGCGTGATGGCGACCCCGAGCACCGCGAACTGCTCGGGGAGAAGTCCGAGGCACTGCAGGTTGAACAGGGCCGGGATCAGTTTGCGTTTGGTCAGATCGCCGGAAGCTCCGAAAATGACAAATACGCATGGTGCCCCCGGGCCGCGGCGGGCGGCAGCAGTCTCCTGTTCGTTCGCCATCTCCATGATCCTGAACCTGCCTTGCTGGGTGCTCAACGACAAAACACCATTCCTGCGCTTTGCAAAAGTCCGGCCAGCACTTTAAATAGCCTGCCGGACGCTCTCGTGCGGCCCTGCCATCATGAACCTAATCGATCGTTATGTCGGTAAAAGCGTCCTTGTCGCGACAATCTATGGCGTGGCCGTGCTCAGCGTGGTTCTCGTCTTGGGAAACATTTTCAAGGAACTGCTCGATCTCCTCATCAATCGAGACGTTCCAGTTCGCTACGTCCTGCTCTTCATGCTTTATGTGCTTCCTTTTTCCCTCACCTTCACGGTGCCATGGGGCTTCCTGACGTCCGTTTTGCTGGTGTTCGGCCGGATGTCGGCCGACAACGAGATGATCGCGCTGCGGGCCTGCGGAGTGAGCCTCTTCCGTGTCTGCATGCCGGTCCTTGCTGTGGCGATCGTGCTCAGCCTGTTCAGCCTGTGGATCAATACCCGGGTGGCGCCGCTGGCGGAGCAAGCGATGCGAAATTCCATCGCGGAGATGGCGCGAAGCAATCCGTCTTCGCTCTTTATGCCCGACGAGGTGGTGAGCGAGTTTCGCGAGAAGAAGATCTTTGTCGGAGGCAAAAGCGGCGACAACTTGACCGATATTACCATCATCGAGCAGAGCAGTTGGGGCGCCCCCTCGCGCATCATTTATGCGCGACGTGGTGACATTCATACAGACGAGGCAAACGGCCAACTGCTGCTCAATCTTCACGATGCCAAGTTCGAGCAGCGCCAGGAAGGGGAGGAGAACAATTTTGCCGCCATCCGGCACGGCATCTCGGTCGGAGAGGCGACGGTAAATATTCCCTTGGAAGACCTCGTCGACGAGGGGTTGAGGGATAAGCCGCTTCGCGCCTACACGTTCTCGGAACTGCTCTCGTATCTCCCGGAGGTGGACGACCCGAAAAAGGCGGTGGCTGTGATGACCGAAGCCAGCAAGCGTCTGTCCCTGTCCCTAGCCTGTGTTGCATTCGCCTTGGTCGCCATGCCGCTCGGGGTGACGGCCCAGAGGAAGGAGACGTCGGTCGGTTTTGGCATCAGCTTGGCCTTGGCCTTCGGCTATTTCTTTTTTGTGGTTTTGGCGGAGATGCTGCGGAGCGATGTCGGCTACTATCCTTATTTGGTTCTCTGGATTCCCAACATGGCCTTTACCACAGTTGGACTCTGGCTACTTCTGCGGCTAGATCACCGTTGAAAATGTCGCTCGGACCCGGCTCTGATTCCTCAGATACTGCGACCGGCAGCTGAGGCGAAGGGGCGAAGTTCCTCGACCAAGGCAGCGAACGCCGCAGGGTCAAGTTGCTGCTGGCCGTCGCTCAGGGCCTCTGCTGGATTCGGGTGCACCTCCACCAGCAAGCCATCTGCCCCGACAGCCGCCGCTCCTCGGCAAAGAACCCTGACGAGATCAGCGCGTCCGCATCCCTGACTGGGATCGACAATGACGGGAAGGTGTGTCTCCAGCTTCGCGCTTGCCACAGCCGCGAGATCGAGAGTGTTGCGTGTGTGGGTCTCGAAGGTTCGGATGCCGCGCTCGCAGAGAATGACGTTCGGGTTTCCGTGGGCGAGGATGTATTCGGCAGCAAGGAGCCACTCTTCGATCTTCATGCTCATTCCCCGTTTGAGCAGCACGGGTTTGCCGGTACGGGCCGCGGCGATAAGCAGCTGGAAATTCTGAGCATTGCGGGCTCCGATTTGCAGAATATCGGCGGTGGCTGCAACCTCCTCCACGTCTCTTTCTCCGAGCACCTCGGTGATGATGCGCAAGCCTGTTTCGGCGCGAGCCTTCGCCAGCAAGCGCAGTCCTTCGGGCCCCAGTCCTTGGAACTCGTAAGGAGAGGTGCGCGGTTTGTAGGCACCTCCTCTGAGGATCGAGGCACCGGCGGCTTTGACGGCCCGTGCGGTGACCAACAATTGCTCCTCGCTTTCGACCGAGCACGGGCCGGCCATGAGGACGAAGGATCCGCCGCCGATGATAACACCGCCAGCATCGACAACACTTCCCTCCGGTCGCGATTCGCGACTCGCCAGCTTGTAGCGCTTTTGCACACGCAGCACGCGCTCGACTTGCGGAAGCGCGGTCAGCGACTCCAACGTGGCGTTGGTTGTCTCATCGCCGACCGCCGCAACCACAGTCTGGAGCTTTCCCCTGATTGGTGCGGGGGTGTAGCCGAGTCGGCGGACCTCTTGGATCACCTCCTCAACCTTTTCGGGTGGGGTGTGCGGTCGGATGACGATTATCATCTGAGGAGCATAGTCCCCGCGCTAATCAGGGCCAAGAAAGGAAGCACAACGGAACAAAATGAGTGCATGTCCGGTATCTCTGCATCATATTGTATGGTTTCTATGAAAGACGATGAAGCGGCCGCGATCAAGGCGCTCGTGGCCGCGAGCGGGTGTGTGCACTCCCCCGAACTGGTGGAAGAATTAGTCCAAACAGCGCTTATCTTGGGGCGCGACAATGCCCCTGTCGCCGATTTGAAATTGTTCGTCCGCGCGCTCAAGGAGCTGCGCTATGCCTCAAAAGTATTCCAGCCCTATTCAGACCGGCGAAAGGTTTCAGTATTCGGCTCGGCGCGGCTTTCTCCCGACACGCCTCAATATAAAATGGCGGAGGAATTGGGGCGCAAGGTTGTGCAGAATGGCTTCATGGTTATCACCGGTGGTGGTGACGGCATCATGGGAGCAGCCCAAAAGGGGGCCGGGCGGGATCAAGGCTTCGGTCTCAACATACGCTTGCCCTTCGAGCAGAGGGCCAACGAAACCATCTACGGCGACAAAAAACTCGTCAACTTCAACTATTTTTTCACGCGCAAAGTCAACTTCGTAAAAGAAACGGATGCCTTCGTTCTTTTCGCCGGCGGGTTTGGCACGCAGGACGAAGGGTTCGAGTGCCTCACCCTCATGCAGACGGGCAAGGCCAAAATTACCCCAGTGCTGCTCTTGGATACCCCCGATGGTCGCTACTGGGAAACGTGGGAGTTTTTCATCAAGAACGATCTGCTGCGGATGAAGCTTGTTTCGCCCAGTGATTTCCACCTTTTCAAAATTCTCCATTCCTGCGACGAGGCCATGGCCCACATCCAACAATTTTACCGGGTTTTCGACTCCTATCGCTGGATTCGGGAAAAGATGGTGATCCGCGTCAAAAAGCCGCTGACCGCCGCCAGCCTGCGGAGTTTGAATGAAAAATTCCGTTCTACACTTATCACTGGCCGCATCGAACAAACCGATGTCCTCCCGGAGGAAGCCGAAGATCAACGTTGGACGGTGAGTGGTATTTTCCGCGGCGACAAAGATTTGCTACCCCGTCTTGTGCTCACGCCTAAAAAGACCGACTTTGGCACTCTGCGCCTCCTTATTGACGATATCAACCAATCTGATACTGGAGCTTAGCGGTTCGTCCATCGAGTTATGCCCGCGATGCAAAGAATCACCATTTACGACACCACGCTGAGGGATGGCACCCAAGGCACCGGCATCTCATTCAGTGTCCAGGACAAACTGAAGGTCGCCGAGCGACTCGACGATTTCGGGGTTCACTATATCGAAGGAGGATGGCCTGGCTCGAACCCGAAGGATGTCGCGTTTTTCAAGGAGGCGTCCAAAAGATCATGGCGGCATGCTAAGATTGCCGCCTTCGGTATGACGCGGCGCGGCGGGGTCAAGGTCGAAGATGATCCGCAGGTCAGGCAACTTCTTGCCGCGGAGACACCCGTGGTGACCGTGGTGGGAAAAACATGGCCTTTGCATGTGCGTGAAGTCTTCGGTGTCAGCCTGGAGGAAAATCTCTCGATGATCCGCGACACCGTTGCCTACCTCAAAGCGAACGGCCGCGAAGTGTTTTACGATGCGGAGCATTTTTTTGACAGCTGCCGCGAGGACGAGGAGTACTCCCTGGCCACCATTCGTGTGGCGTCAGAAGCGGGGGCAAACCTGGTGATTCTTTGCGACACGAACGGGGGAAGTTTGCCCGGCATGGTTGGTGAGGCGACAGCGAAAGCCTCCGCCGCGATTGGTGTGTTGGTCGGGACGCACACGCACGACGACAGTGGATTGGGTGTAGCCAACGCGCTTGCGGCGGTCGAAGCCGGTGCGATCCAAGTTCAGGGAACAATGAACGGCTACGGCGAGAGGGTGGGGAACTGCAACTTGACGACGCTGGTGCCACTTCTCCAACTGAAACTCGGTGTGCCGCTGGTCCCGGATCTGCGACGCCTGACCGAATTGGCGCGCTTTGTCGATGAACTCGCCAATGTGCCGCAAAATATCCGTGCGCCCTTTGTCGGGCGTGCGGCCTTCACGCACAAGGGGGGACTTCATGTGCATGCTGTGCAGAAACTGGCGCGGTCCTACGAGCACGTGGATCCTGCTCTCGTCGGCAACGAGCGCGTAGTAAGCATCTCCGACCTCTCAGGTCAGAGTAATATTCTCATGAAGGCGGAGGCCATGGGATTCCCGATCGCCAAGGGATCGCCAGAAGTCGCCAAAGTGTTGCAAGAGGTCAAGCGTCTCGAGCACGAGGGATACGAGTTCGAGTCGGCTGAGGCGTCTTTCGAGCTTTTACTGCGCCGTTTGATCGGTGCACACCAGCCGCTTTTCGAGTTGGATGAATACCACTGCGATTTCGTGCGGTCGGGCAAGCTGGGGTCGGATTGGAATAAATGCGTGGCTGCAGTGAAGCTGCGGGTCCAAGGCGAGCGGGTCCACCGGCAAGGGGCTGGCGACGGTCCCGTCAACGCCCTCGATGCCGCTTTGCGCGCCGCGCTCGAGCCCTACTATCCCGTGGTTGCCTCCGTGCGTCTTGACGATTACAAGGTGCGCATCATCAACGGTCGATTGGGCACCGCCGCCCGCACGAGAGTTTTTATTTCGTCGACCGACGGCCGCGCTGAGTGGGGCACCGTCGGCGTGTCTGACAACATCATCGAAGCAAGTTGGCAGGCGCTGGTGGACAGCTACGACTATGCGGCGATGCAGGCCGGTCGCGAGACTTGACGCGCAGGGAATCCGTCGGATTAGTTGAATCGGTTGACCCTGAAGTCCCCGTTCTTGGGGTCCTCCGGATGCGAGGTCGACGGTGCGGGCTCCTGCCTTTTTGGCGGCTTTGACGGGGTATCGCCATGGCCCATCACATCGACCACCTCAGACTGGAGGCGGAAGGTGTTGATCGGAACCTTGACCTCCACGCCGCCGCCTTTCAGTTGCCTTTTGTCGGCAATAAACTCGTGCGGTTTGTAGTAATTGCTCAGATCTTTTCGATACGAGCCCTGATTGACGCCGATACGCAGATTTTTGCGAATCTCGAAGTGCAAATGTGCCGCATACATGCCGTGATTGGTGCCGATGCTCCCCACCAATTGGCCCCGTCTGATCTGCTGGCCTTCGCGGACGAAGATCTGCTTGAGATGAGCATAAACCGAATCGACGTAGTTCCATCGCCCGCTTCCCCAATAGGCATGGCGGATGATAACCAAATTGCCCCATCCCATGCGTGCGTCCTTGGCATAAACAGTCAATCCGTGGGCGGTGCTGTAGACTGGTGCCCCGAGGTCGGTGTTGCCACCTCCGTTCCCGTTCCAGTCGTCGCCTAAGTGGTGGCCTATGATCAACCCGCGCGAGCGGTAGTAGTCGTCTGCGTTTGGCTTGCCCACCGGCATGTCAAAACCATCGGCACTGCGAGTCGGGGCATATTGAAAGTGCTCGTTGGTCGAGTCGTTCTCTTGGGCATACAAACTGCACGCAGCGAGTAATGCGGCAGCGAGGCTGAGGACGACCCGGATCATGGCTATGAGAGTATGTAATGAGCCTCCTCCGGGCAAGCGCTCGGGCTTGCTCGCGTGAGCTGCCCTAGCTAAAAGCGGCAATGGTGAACTCGCTCCTGTTCCTCGGCACGGGCCCCGGTGCCCCGGTGCGCGGAAAATTCTTCTCTTCCTGCCTTCTGCGGACCGGTAATGCGTCCATTCTTGTCGACGCTGGCGAACCATGCAGCCAAAGACTGGTGGAATTAGGTGTTTCCTGCGCGGATATTGATGCAGTTCTCCTCACTCACGGGCACTCCGATCACGTGGGCGGGTTTCCGATGTTTCTTCAGTCTGCATGGCTGGCCCCGCGCCGCAAGCCGCTGGTTGTCTATCTTCCGCAGGAGTTGATCCGTCCACTGGAGGCTTGGTTGAGGGCTGTCTATCTGCCCCCGGAGTTCCTCGGTTTTCCTTTGGAATTCCTGCCTTGGAAAGCCGGGCGCAAAGTTGTGCTGGTCGACGGCGTGGAGGTCTCTCCATTTCCGACCACACACTTGCAGGGGCTGAGGCAGATCATCGAACCGGCAGCTCTCGAGCGGTTCGAGGTTTTCGGTCTATCGATAGATTGCTCTTCAAAGCGCGTGGTGTTTTCTTCCGATCTAGGAGCACCCGAAGACTTGGCCCCGGCGCTAAACGAGCCGTGCGATATGCTGGTGTGCGAAATGTCGCATTTTGCGCCAGAGGAGATGTTTGCCTTCCTCCGCTCGCGCAGGATCGGCACCCTAGTTCTCAACCATCTCGGCCCCGAGTTTGCGGGCCGGGAGGAGGAGGTTGCCTCGGCAGCCCGTGCGGCCCTGCCGGACATCCATGAAGTCATCGTGCCGCGCGATGGGGCGACTATCGAATTTTAGTCGTTGGGGCCCGTGGGGCGGAACGAGGAGGGAGGAGCGCCCGGTTGGGGTGTGGTGACTTGAACCACCGGCACGGGAAAACGCATGCGCATGTCGTCGTCCAGGCTTATCTCGACATGGTGAACGCCGAAGCTCTTGATCTGCACTCCTCCGAAGAAGTGCACGTTGGTGGCGCTGCCGTCGATCTCGCGCAGGGCAAAGTCGATCCCGGCTTCAGCCACAACCTGATCCTCTGGGTCAAGAAATCTTGAGCGTTGGTGAAATTGGCCTACACCCCCGCACCAACGCGCCCAAAGACATAGCTTGAAGAATCCGATGGGCAACTGCGGCGCTGGAATGGCACCAATGACACCGACCAAAGTCTGCGTGCCGCTGACTTCCGTACGCACATCTTCGCATAGGATTGCGGATTGAAGGTCGGGAAGAACGGTGTCCATGGCAGGGAGTGCTCGGCTACTTTAGCCAGAGAAGCCACGTTGCGACCGCGAGGGCAAGAAGAACCCGATACCAGCCAAAAATACCCATTCCATGATTCCTGAGGTAGCCCACCATCCAGCTCACCGCGACCACAGCGGAAATCCAGGCTGCGCCGAACCCGGCGGCGAGCGGGGCTATGCCGTAGGTGGAGAGCATTTCTGCACCGTGATCCAAAGCATCTTTCGCGGTCGCTGCGGTCAGGGTGATGAGACCAAGCAGGAAACTTAGTTCGACGGCTGCCGGCAGCGAAAGCCCGACCATCACGCCTCCAACGATCGTGATGAGGCTGCGGCTGACCCCGGGCCACATGGCGAGACATTGGGCTGTCCCCACGACCAGCGCCATGCTCAGCGTAAGATGGTTGAGGTCAAGGCCTGCTCTCGGAGACTTGCCGCGCTGCCGGCGCCAGAATGAAACAGCGAGTATCGCCACGCCGCCGACAAACCACGCAGCGACCACAGGCCAAAGATCCCACTGCCCGCCGCCAAAAAGATATTTTTTGATGTGTTTCTCCAGCAATAGCCCGATCACGGCGGCAGGCGCAAAGGCAGTCGCGAGGTTGAGCAGCAGGCGCAGTCCCTCGGGGCTTTTTCCGGTCAGGCCCAGCAGCATCTGCCCGACCCTTGCCCTATAGAGTCCGAGCACCGCGAGGATCGCGCCCGCTTGGATGCAAATGGCAAAAGCATCGGCGGCGGTGCTTGAAGGAATTCCCATCAAGCGTTGGGCCAACAGAAGGTGGCCGGTCGAACTGACCGGGAGGTACTCGGTGACCCCTTCGACCAGTCCGAGAACAACAGCTTGGAGGAAATCCATGAAACAAGACGGCCCAATTAAGGCTGTCAGGCTTTGTGCGAATTAGATCGCTTGGTCGCCTGTTTCGTCAGTACGGATGCGAATGGCTTCCTCGATGTTGAGTACAAAAACTTTGCCGTCGCCGATTTTGCCGGTTCGGGCGGACTTGACGATTGCTTGGGTTGCGCGCTCAAGGTTTTCGTCCGACACAACAAGTTCGACCTTCACCTTGGGCAAGAAGTCGACCGTGTATTCACTTCCGCGGTAGATTTCCGTGTGGCCTTTTTGACGGCCGAAGCCTTTGACTTCGGTCACGGTCATGCCTTCGATGCCGATTTCCGCGAGCGCCTCTTTGACATGCTCCATTTTGAAGGGTTTAATAATGGCCTCGATTTTTTTCATGACATGCGCGTTGTAAACAAGCTTCCCAAGATTGCAAGCATGGAAAACCTCGCAGAGTGTACTTCTCCGTCGAAAGCCTGAGGTTGGCCATGAGCATGATGCGGCTCAGGAGGTCCCGATTGAGAGGATGGATCATGAAAATGCCTCGGCAAAGGCACGTGCGAGGTACATGGCTTCATCAATGGCTCGGGGACGGGCTTTTTGCCCCCGGGCTGTGGCGTCCGAGCGGAAGCAGTGTTGCGGCAGGCGTGGCTACAGGTCTCTTCTGGGCGATGATTCCGATGCCCCTTCAGATGGTTCCTGCGGGCCTCACGGCCTACTTCTCCCGCTGCAACGTGCCGGCGGCAATCACCGTGGTCTGGATCAGCAATCCGGTCACTTGGCCCCTGATGATTTACTGGCAATACCGTTTGGGGGTCTGGGTTTTGGGCGAGCAAGCACAGCCGGTCAGTTCCGTGGATGCTATGGCCGGCGCACTATTAGATCTGACTCTTCCTCTCCTCGTTGGGTGTCTTATCTGCGGCATCATCGTTGCGCCGGTCAGTTACGTGGTGGTCGCGCTCCTGTGGCGCAACGTGGCGAAGAGATGGTGGCGCAGGCACCGCCCCATGCCGGGTGATCTTTCTTCGAAAAAGCGTTGAGGGCTTTTTGTGTGTTAGTTGATGTCATGGTTGATTGAGGATTCGAACTCCAGCGGGGATTTGTATCCCAGGGAGGAGTGGGTGCGGGTGCGGTTGTAGAAGCCTTCGATGTAGTGGAAGATCATGAGTGTGGCTTGGTGGTTGGTTTCCGGCACGAAGTGGGCGAAGCACTCGGCTTTGAGCGTGGCCCAGAAGCTTTCCATGGCAGCGTTGTCGTAGCAGTTGCCCGCCGCGCTCATGGAGGCGGTGGCTCCGCTCTGGCGCAGCAAATCTTGGTAGCGCTCGCTAGCGTACTGGCCGCCGCGGTCGCAGTGATGGAGCAGGCCGCGGGGCGGCTTGCTTTTTTGCCACGCCTTTTCCCAGGCGCCGATGACCAACGGCGTGGTCAGCTCGTCGGACACGTTCCACCCAGCCACCCGCCGCGAGCACAGATCGAGGATGCCGGCCAAGTAAAGCCATCCCTGGCGCGTGTCGATGTAGGTGATGTGTCCGAGGCCCAGATCTGGTCGGACCGATCAGGGGGCCGGGACTTTGGCCAACCAGTTCGGCGCCACCGGCAAACGCGGGTAGCTCTTGGTGGTGCGACGCCACCGCCGCTTCTGCTTGGGCCGCAAGCCCAGGGACTTCTGCAACCGCGCCACGCGGTTCTTGCCGCACCGATACCCCTTTTTGCGTAGGGAGTCGTGCAACCTCGGACTGCCATAGGTGCTCCGGCTCTGCTCAAAGATCGGCACCAACTCAGCCTGCAGCCGCCGGTCCTCCATTCATCTTTGGCTCGCTCCGCGAGCATTATCGTCTCATCTTTATTCATCGCAGGTGTTTCCTTTCGGGCTCTGGTCGCCGGCGCGTGCCGACCGACCGTTTTTTTTCACTACCCCGTCAGATTCGCCTGCGATCTTTTTCTCAGCCACAACTTTCGGTCATACCTCATCGACCGGGGGTTCGCCGCGCTCCAAAGCGCGCAGCACGCGGTCACGTAAATCCTGTGAATAAGCTTCTATTGTGCTCCTCCTGCCAACCAGACGAACTGAAGGAACCTCAGATGTATATACTCAAATCAAAGATGCTCTAAGACCAGTATAGCTGCGCTCACGCAGTCCACTTTTCCAAGGGAAGGTCACCGGCCGCTCAAGATTTTGTCTTCTCCTGGTAAGCGTGCAGAAAAGCCCATGCCTCGTCTTCGTCACCACGTCGATGGGCAAATTGCGCCGCAATATACCAGACGTAGGCTGGCGCGTTGGGCAGCTCCATGATGTGGCGCAGTTGAGTGAATGCCTCGTCTTCGCGCCGGGCGGCAACCAATGCCTGATAGTAGGCAATAGATGTGGCTATGTCGGAGGGAGACAACGCTGCAGCCCTTTCGATGCTGCGCAGGTCGCTACGGCTCAGCTGGGCGGGCAGCACGGGGCGCGGTGCGTAAGCGAAGTAAAGGTCGAGGGAGTCACCTGTGCGTCCCTCGACCTTGGCTCGTTCGACCAGAGTTTCCCAACCGAGACGCTTGAGGCGCTGGTTGGTTGCCACCATGGCGTCGAGTTGCTCGCCCATGCCACGTTGCAACATCAGTCTCAGCACGGGCGCGACCATATGGTCTGGGGCGCTGGTTAGCATGTCGGTCTGCGCAAGCAGTTTAGATAGGCGTTTGACTCCTACTTCGGGGGGGAGCACTCCTATTCTCGCAAACTCGAACTCAGGATCTACTGGGTAAAGGCGCAGCAAAATGGCTTGCAAGGCAGGCTCCTCCGCACTTTTGCTTAAGTAACTGCTGTACATCTGGGGCCTCTGTATCCGTGGCGCGCGTTTGATGGCCTCGAAGTAGGCGCTGGCTGCTCGACCTGGGCTTGACTTGATCCATCTGGCCGCCTGCTTCTCTATTGTCCAGTACATGTAGGGCAAGAGAGAATTGGCAGAACAGAATTCTTTCCACGCCATGTCCACATTGTTTTCTCCCAGCAACCATTCTGAGAGAGTCCAGTGGGTAGCCCAATCGAGAGGCAGCATACGCTCTGCAGTCTGCATCAACGAGATGCCTGCCTGAACGTTGCCCGCGGTCTTTTGCTCCTCCGCCTTGGCTCGCAGTGTGCTCGTTCCCTGTATTCCTGGAAGCATGACAATTCCCGCTGCAGAAAGAAGCCAAACGAGGCCTACGGCAGCGATTATGCCGCCTGCCGCACGCATCGCGTATCTTACAATAATCGATGGTGGTAAAAGGGTAGCCGATGGCAACGCCAAGGAGGCGAGTAAGATTACCGGGAAGAGCGTGCCGATGCGGTGCCCGTTGACCTCAAAAGTTGCGCTGGCGGCCAGCATAAGACCGCATGCGGCCCCCGCCGCGCGCATTGTCACGGCGCGTGCGCGGCGGTCGCCGTACGCCTGCATGAAGAGGACGACGATCGATGCTGTCACCACCATAACAACTAACCATCCGCCTTCGCTGACTAGCCACAGCCAGCTGCTTTCGGGGTGCAAAGGACGACGATCAAACATCGGCTCAAAGTCCAAATAAAACGGAAAAACATACTCGAAATTTCCCAAGCCGAACCCCGTCAATGGAGCGGCGGATGTCAAGGCCATGGTCATGCGGTAACATTGAACGCGAAAGTCCTCTTCCGCTTCGCCCTGAAAGAGCGATCCCAGACCCACGAAACGTTCAAGCAGAGCGCCCCCGCCTATTGAAAAAAGAGCGAAGGCGATGAGCAGCAAGGACAGGGCGGCTGCCGCATAACTGTATTGCTTTCGCAAGACACTGTAGATCGCGCCATAACAAAAGCCTCCAGCGGAAAGCACCACCAGTCCTCCCCTAGATCCGTTGTAAATGATCGCAGCGGTCAAGAGGACTAGCGCGAGAAGCCAAGTCACAGCACCTCGGTAATGTTGCTGACGGATGCCTTGGTGAATCAAGGCGATGGTCAGCAAGCCGACGAACCCCATGGCAGCTCCCCATTGGTTGCGATTAATAAAAGGCCCGAATCCGTCGGTGCTCGGCCACCAAACAGGTTGGTGTCCGGTCCGGTGCGCGATGATAGCGAAAAGGGTGATCATAACAAATCCCCCGGCATAAATCCGAGCCAGCGTACCTCGGTTGTAGTGATCCCAGACCTGACTGGCGCACCAAGCGGCCAAGGCTACACCGGTCATCCAGAGAAGCCAGACATGGAAGGTCAGCCATGGTTGCGGCGTGACAAAGAATGAGGATGGCAGCACCTTGCTCTGAATTAGCCCGACCCTCCATGTTGGCATTGCCAGCCAGCCACCCGGCAGATAGGCGGTCAGCGGAACGAGTATCAGAGCGAGGAGCGCCCAGAGGACGGGCTTGGCTGGCAGTTTTGTGGGGGGCCAGACTGACCATAGCAAACCCACCCCGATGGCAATGATGCCCTGAGCCCAGAGCGGCCGCCCACCGGCTAAGGCCACCGAGAGTAGGGCGACACATGAAAGAACCCACCCCCCTCTGGGAACCAAAAAAAGGTCATCGCGTTTCTGCCAAACCGGAAGAGACTTATCCATATTTCGGAGTCTAGTTGTCCCCGTAAGTGAAATCAACGATAGCGTGGCTACACGATGTTCACTTTGTTCAATTTTTCTTGAATACTCAACCTTTGGCAGCTTAAATTCCCGTCATGGTTCGGGCTCATCATGTTACCGAGAACACCGTCGGCGCCGATATGACACCCGCCGAGCTCGAGGTGCTCGATTTTTTTGTCCACCTTGGTCGCTACCTCTCCTTGCCGCGCTCGGTGGGAGAGATCTATGGGTTGCTTTTTGCCACAGGTGACAGCATGACGCTCGACGAGCTGGTTCGCCGTCTGGGGATCAGCAAGGGATCTGCCAGCCAAGGCCTCAGGCTTTTGCGCGGTGTGGGAGCGGTGCAGGTGAGCTATCGGCCCCGGGATCGCAAGGACTACTTTCAAGCTGAGGTTGAGCTTCCTGCTTTGATCCGAGGTTTTATGAAGGAGGAGTTATCCGTGCGGCTCAGTCACGCCGATGAGAGGCTTCAGCGCCTTCGCGACACCATCGAAGATCCGAACAGTGGAGCTCCGGACGGACTTACTGGCCGGGTTGATCGCCTGCAGTCTTGGCACAGGAAGGCCAAGCGCCTTGTGCCTCTTGTCTCGACTTTCCTTAAAATGTGATTCCCATGGAAGCACCCTTACTTATTGAGTCTGACGAACCTCTTTGGTTCTGCCTTCGCACCCAACCGAAGCACGAGAAGTTGGCGGGTCAGTTCTTACGCTCGCGCATCGGTTTGGAGGTCTTTAGCCCTCTGGTCCGCTTCCAGCGCGCGACCATGAGCGGGAAGAAGTGGTTCGAGGAGGCTCTCTTTCCGTGTTATATTTTCGGACGTTTCCCTTATTTTTCGCATTATCGCTTGGTTGCATCGGCTATGGGTGTCACCAAAATCGTCGGGTTTGGGGGTCAGCCCTCCGTGGTCGATGATGCGGTGATCTCCGAGTTGCGGAAGTTTGTCTGCGACACCGAGGTCATTGAGATTTCTCCCAACATCGAACCCGGTGACGAGGTCACCGTCTTGGATGGTCCGTTCAAGGGCCTGCGCGCGGTCGTGACCCGCGTCATGCCGGCCAAGGAACGCGTTGCGGTGCTGCTCGACTTGCTCGGCACGCAGCGCGAAGTTGAAGTCACGGTCCAGCGTGTCGTCCCCGGTAAGGTGCATCCCTTGTCAGGACGGGGGCTTAGCTGAGCGAAAGAACAAACTCTCTTGCGGGAGCAAGACAGCTCGCAAAGGCAGGGTCCGGGTTCGTTTCCCGTGACCAAGTGCGGTAGCTTGCCCGAATTCGCGCCATGATGTTCGACAACCTTCCACGGCCTTCCGGGCGAACCGAGAGCTACGCTGGAACCCGCCGCCGTTCCCGCGTTGGAAAATCTGCTGGCGAGCCTTCAGGACGTCGTTCTTCATCTTTTGAAAGGGCCTCTCGGCTTCCCGACGAAAAGCGGATCCCGAGCGATCGCAACACCATGGCGTGGCTTTGGGTCTTGGGGATCCTCATGGCGGCTGTCCTTTGTTTTTCTTGGTTTCTGCAGCGACAAAAAGGCGCTCCTGAAGTAGTTTATGGAGATGCTCCCAGCGTCCTGTTGTCTGCATGCATCGATCCGGTGCTCGCGCCGCTGACCACCGGTGTCTCGGCCTGCAGTGCCGAAACGCTGGCCGATTTTGGCGCGCGATTCAGCGCCGACCGGGCAAAGACGAATCGCGACAGCCAAGACATCTATGCCACAGCTTCGACTATTGCGGATATCTTGCGGGAAGCAGCAGAGGACCGCGAACGCCATTTGGCGCGCCTGCAGGGGTTGGGATCTTCAGACGCCCGGACAAAACGGGAGGACTCGGTGAACATGGCAAAACTCAGCGAGACCGAGCGCCAGCATCTGCAATTGGCAGTCGATGTAAGCTGGCAGCGCAATTCGGGCGCTTACCGTAATCGCGTGGAGGAACTCTGGGGCCGGCTGCTCCGCCTCGAGCGCGGGCGTTTCCAATCTTTGCTTCCCACCCAACCGCATTCATGAGTGATTTTAAACGCCTAGTTGTCATTGGTAGCAATTCGTTCTCCGGGGCGAGTTTTGTTTCCCATTGTCTCAAGCACGGATGGGAGGTTCTCGGAACGAGTCGCTCGGCCGAAGCTCATCCGGTTTTTCTTCCCTACCGCTGGCAGCGCACCGAGGACGAGTTGTCCCGGTTCCGCTTCGCGCAATTGGACCTTAATCTACACACTGACCAATTACTTGATGCGGTTGCGGGCTTCTCGGCTCCCTACGTTGTCAACTTTGCCGCTCAGAGCATGGTGGCGGAGAGTTGGGAGCATCCTGAACATTGGTATCAGACCAATGTGGTGGCGAATGTGCGCCTGCACGACGGATTGCGCAAGATGTCCGCTCTCAAAAAATACGTGCATGTTTCGACGCCTGAAGTCTACGGGAGTTGCTCTGGTGATGTGCGCGAGGACGCTCCCTTCAATCCCAGCACCCCTTATGCGGCGTCTCGTGCCGCCTGCGATCTGCATCTGCAGACCTTCATCCGGCAATACAACTTTCCGGCGGTCTTCACCCGCGCGGCCAACGTTTTCGGTCCCGGACAGCAACTTTACCGTATTTTGCCCAGGACACTTCTTTTCCTCGCGCTCGGGCAAACCCTCCAATTGCATGGGGGCGGCCATTCGGTTCGCTCGTTCATCCACATCGACGACGTTTCGGATGGAACTCTCAGGGCGACCGTCGACGGCGCGCCTGGCCGCGTTTTTCATCTCTCGACGAAGCGAACAATCTCGATTCGAGATCTCGTGGCGCTGATCTGTGCCGAGGCTGGCGTGAGGTTCGAGGATTTTGTCGAGGTTGTGGCCGACCGCCCCGGCAAAGATTCGGCCTACCTGCTGGACGCTTCACTTGCCCGAACGAAGCTAGGATGGCATGATCGCGTTTCGCTTGAAGAGGGGATCGCGGACACCAAACGCTGGATTGATGCCAATCTTGCAGCTCTCCGCGAACAGCCCATGAGTTACATTCACAAACCCTAATAACCTATATGTCCAAAATCCTCGTTACAGGTGGCTTCGGCTACGTTGGCAGCCGGCTCGTCCCGCATCTTCTGTCGCTCGGCCACGATGTTCGTGTCCTCGATCTCATGCTCTACACGGAGGCTGGCCTCGATGCGCTGAAGGCCGCCCCTGAATGGCCCGAGTGGGAAAAGCGCTTCGGTCTCGTCCGCGGCGACCTGCGTGATGCCGTCAAGGTCCGGGAGGCACTGTCCGGACGCGATGCCGTGATTCACTTGGCGGCGATTTCGAACGATCCGACGGGTGACATCGACGAAGTCCTCACGCGCCAGGTGAACTTCGATGCCGTCGGCATGCTGCTCGCCTTGGCCAAAGAATCCGGGGTGAATCGCTTCATCAATGCTTCTTCGTCCAGCGTTTTCGGTGCGCGTACCGAATCGGAGATCAACGAGCGCCTCGAGCCGGAGCCGCTGACTTATTACTCGAAGTACAAGGCGCTCTCGGAATGGCTTGTGCTCTCCGCTGCCGGCCCCGATTTCTGCGCGGTCAACGTCCGCCCCGCCACGATCTGCGGGTATTCGCCGCGCCAGCGTTTTGATCTCACCGTCAACAAACTCACCGCCGATGCGCTCCGCAAAAAAACAATCACTGTCCACGGTGGACAGCAGCGACGGCCGAATGTCGGCATGAGCGATATGGTCAATCTCTACGGGATCCTTGTTGAGGCGCAGGCAGACAAAATCAGCGGCCGCACCTTCAACTTCGGATTCGAAAACCACAAGGTCATCGACATCGCGAAGATCATCCAATCGGAGTTGTCGGACCTTGCCGTCGAGATCAAGGTCACCGACACAACGGACCATCGAGACTACCATATTTCCTCCGACCGCATCCTGCGCGAACTCGGTTACCAACCGGTTAGCAGCATCAAGCAGGAGGTGGCGGAACTGCGCCGCGTCCTCGAATCCGGAGTATTTCCCGACATCGACTCCGCGGAGCACTACAACATGAAGTTCATGCAGGTCGGACGCGATACCGGTTGCCTCGCCTACCTGGCCCGCTGATGGGTAAGGAGAAAATCATTCCGTTCGCCGACGCGCCAGCGCTTTTCGACAAGCTGCGCAGTCAGGGCACGCGCCTCGTGCAATGCCACGGGACGTTCGATCTCGTGCATCCCGGTCACATCGTGCATTTGGAAGACGCCAAAAAGTTGGGCGACGTTCTCGTTGTCAGCGTTACCGACGAGAAACACGTCAACAAAGGGCCGGGGCGTCCCTATTTCAACGATGCTTTGCGCGCACGCACTCTCGCTGCCCTTGAGTGCGTCGATTACGTCGTCCTTGTTCCGCACGCGGCGGCTGTCGAAGCCATCGAGACAGTCAAACCGCATGTCTACTGCAAGGGCACGGAATATTCCGATGCGTCGAACGACGTGACTGGGAACATCCACGGTGACGTAGCCGCCGTTCAGAAACACGGCGGCGAAGTTCGCTACCTCGGCGATGTGGTGTTCAGCTCCACGCGTTTGCTCAACCGCCATTTCGAGACGGCGAAACCCGAAGTGGCCGAGTTCTGCGGACAACTCGCTTCGCAAGTTTCGCCGCAGGACTTAGCCAACGCTGTGGCGGGATTTGCGGGGCTCCGCGTCCTTGTGGTTGGTGATACGATTTTCGACAAATATTCGTTCGTTAAAGTCCAGGGTCTCACCTCAAAAAACCGTATTATTTCGGGTCGCTATCTTGAGGAGGAGGTGCAGGCCGGCGGCGCCCTTGCTGTCTACCGCCACATCAAGCAATTCACGGATAGCGTCCGTCTCGTTTCCGTAGTAGGCACAGAGCAATGGCTGGAGCCGACCCTGCGCATCTTTTTGCCCCCGCAAGACGATGCCTCCATCCGCGACCCAGATTTTGTCTCGATTATCAAGCAGCGCTACGTCGAGCCGGTTATCGAAGGCAAAGACCTCAGCAAGCTTTTCTCTGTCAACTTCGTCAACGCCAACGCTCCTGCTCCCAGCGTTATCGAAAGAGTGCTGGGCAAACTCGAGGCAGAGATCAAAAACTGCGACCTTATCGTTCTGGCCGACTTCGGACACGGCCTCATGCAGCAAGCTATGCGCGACTTCCTGCAAGACAGCGGTGTTTTCCTTGCGCTCAACTGCCAGACGAACTCGAACAATCACGGGTTCAACATTATCTCACGGCAATACCGTCGCACCGACGTCTTCTCGCTGGACGAACAAGAAATCCTTCTCTCCTGCGGCCATCGCCATGTGGATTTCGGTGCCGAATTGGACAAGCTTCGCGGGCACCTCAAGGCGCGTGCGGGATGGTTGACGCGCGGTGCGGTGAAAACGATCGGTGTCGACGCCGATGGCAACTCTGCGGCTTGCCCGCCGCTGGGTGATGACATCACCGACACGATCGGGGCAGGGGATGCCTTCTTCGCGGTTATGGCGCTTGCCGCCAAAAATGGTCTGCCGGTTGAACTCACGACATTCCTCGGTCAACTAGCTGGTGCGCAGGCCGTGAAAATTGTCGGCAATCGTGAACCCATCTCCAAAGCCGTGCTCCTCAAGAGCGGCATGTCCCTCCTCAACCGTGATCCCAAATAATTGAAATGAACGAACGCGCCGACTTGTTCCGTCAACTCCTGCGTGTACGCATGGTGGAGGAGGCTATTGCCGAGCATTATCCCAAGTGGCAGATGCGCTGTCCGGTGCATCTCAGTATTGGACAAGAGGCGGCTGCGGTTGGTGTTTGCTCGCGGTTGAGGTGTTCGGATCGCGTAATGAGTGGGCACCGCTCGCACGCCCATTACCTTGCCAAGGGCGGAGCGTTGCTCCCCATGCTCTTGGAGATCCACGGCAAAGCCGACGGGTGCTCTTCCGGACGCGGCGGGTCCATGCACCTACTGGATATCGAAGCGGGTTTCCATGGCGCTGTTCCGATCGTCGGAAGCACCATCCCTATCGCCACAGGTCTCTCTTTTGCCGACAAGTTGGACGGACGCGATAATGTCACTGCGGTTTTCTTCGGGGAAGCGGCAACGGAAGAGGGAGTGTTCGCCGAGTCTGTAAATTTTGCCGCTCTGCACGACCTGCGGGTGCTTTTTGTCTGCGAGAACAATCTTTACTCGGTGTACTCTCCGATCGAAGTGCGGCAACCTCCGGAGCGCAGCATCACGGCCTTCGCCGGTGCGCACGGGGTGGTCTCTTTCCACGCTGATGGAAATGATTTAGACTTCGTGCGCGACGCCACGGGCGAGGCTTTGCGCCAAATGTCCGCCCGCCCGGGACCCAAACTATTGCTTCTAGATACTTACCGCTGGAGGGAGCACTGCGGCCACGGTTATGACAACCACATTGGCTACCGGACGGAAGAAGAATATCTTGCCTGGAAGGAAAGAGATCCCTTGGAAATGTTCCGGGAGCGTTTGACCGCCGAGAATGCTATCGATGCGACTGGGGTGTCTAAAATGATGGCGGAAATCTCGCGCGAAATCCAAGAAGCCTTCTCCGCCGCTGAGTCGGCCCCTTTCCCGGTTCCAGGATCCATGTTTGCCCACCTACTAAAATGAAATCCGCTACCGGCAAAATCATGACTGGAGCCGAGGCTATCCGGACCGGCACGGCCGAAGCCATGTCGGCAGATCGAAGTGTGATCGTTATGGGATTGGGTGTTCCCGATCCCAAGGGGGTGTTTGGTACAACCAGCGGCCTGCAGGAGGAATTCGGGAAAGACAGGGTCTTCGACATTCCGTGCTCGGAAAACGGAATCACAGGTGTCGCTATCGGCGCTGCGCTTGGTGGCTATCGCCCAATCTTGACCCACCAGCGCGTCGATTTCGCTCTGCTTTCGGTTGAGCAGATAGTCAACCAGGCTGCGAAATGGCGCTACATGTTTGGCGGCAAGATGCACGTGCCACTCGTCATACGCATGATTGTCGGCCGGGGTTGGGGGCAGGGGCCCCAGCACTCGCAGGCGCTTCACGCGTGGTTCGCTCATGTGCCGGGGCTCAAAGTTGTCCTTCCTGTTCTTCCCCAAGATTCGCGTGACCTTTTGTTGCTATCGGTGGAGGACGACGATCCGGTGATTTTCATCGAACACCGATGGCTGCATGGTGTTCGCGGACATGTCGATTTCGTGCGACCGCAGCTTCCGCTTGGCCGTGCGGCCGTTGTGCGCGAGGGCAACGACGTCACCATCGCTGCGTTTTCGTATATGGTCCTCGAGGCACTCGAGGCCGCTAAGCAACTTGCGGAGGATGGCATTTCCGCCGAGGTGATCGATATGCGGACGGCCCGACCGATTGACTCCGAGACATTGCTTGCGTCCGTTCGTAAAACAGCTCGCTTCGTCTCGGCTGACATCGGGACTGGGATTTGCAGCGTGGGCTCAGAACTGGTGTCTATTGTCGCGCGCGGCGCGTACGGCAGTCTCCGAGCCGCCCCCGAACTAGTGACCTCGCCGGAGTGTCCGACTCCCACAAGCCCCGCGCTTTCCGCGGAGTATTATCCGCGCGCACCGCACATTGTGGCGGCTGTTCGTCGCACTTTAGGCCTAAAGGTGGCCGATTCGCTCACGGCTGTACCTGCAGGAGTAGAGTTGGACAAGCCCGACCCGGCTTTCACTGGACCTTTCTAAATCTTATGGCTTACATCGATTTCATAATGCCGCTGCACACGTCGACCAAACGCGACTATCTCGCGAGGGTCAACGATGCCGAGTATCCGAAAGCAAAGGCTGCCGACTTGGCGCTGAAATGGGATGTCGAGTATTGGGACGGCGACCGGCGCACTGGTTATGGCGGGATGAGCTACGACGGACGGTGGCGCAAGGTCGCGGACCTCATGGTCGCACACTACGGCCTCAAAGCAGGCGACAAAGTTCTCGATGTGGGCTGCGGCAAGGGGTTCCTGCTCCATGATTTGGTCCAAGCTGTGCCAGGCCTTGAGGTGACCGGCCTTGACATCAGTCGTTACGCTTTGGACCGTGCCAAGCCGGAAGTCAAAAACCGTTTGGTCGAGGGCGATGCCGGCAAGCTTCCCTTTGCCGATGAATCGTTTGACTTCGTTTTTTCCATCAACGCACTTCACGTCCTCCCGTGCTTCGAGCTCGATGGCGCACTTCGTGAAATGATGCGCGTCGGTAAAAAGCACCGCTACCTGTGTGTCGAGAGTTGGCGCAATGAGTCCGAGAAAGCTAACCTCCTATACTGGCAGCTTACCTGCCGCGCTTTTTTTGCACCTGCCGAGTGGGAGTGGTGGTTCAAGCAAACCAGCTACACCGGCGACCACAGCTTTATATATTTTGAATGAGCGTGGAGAAGGGAGTTGGGTGCACAAAAGCTAGAAGCTGAAACCAGCCCCCTTGACATCACTAATCCTTGATTTAAAGTGCCCTTGATATGAGTTCTGCCAGCACGCTTCTTCCCAGTTCACTAGTTACAGGAAAACTGCAAACCACCATTCCAGCCGCATTGGCGCGGCGCCACGGCATAAAGACAGGCACCAGATTGGAGTGGCTGCCTGACTCCAAAGCCAAAACTCTCGTGGCCAGAGTCTTGCCGGATGCTGTAACGCAACTTCGCGAAGCGCAGAAAATTGCTGCGTCGAACAGGAAGGCCGCCGCCAATCTCAAGACCGAGTATGCAGCAGAACAGGCATGGCAGTTTAAGCATGACCGCAAAGTTTGAAAAAGCGCTACCTTCTCGACACCTCCGCACTGTTGACTCACCTGCTGCAGGAGAATGGCTGCGAGGTTATTGAGCGATTGCTCGAGACCTCTGGCGAAAGGCTGGCGGCTTGCATCCTAACGTGGGTCGAGTTCGAGATCTTTTTGAGCCGCTCTGGTTACACCGCGAAAGAAAAAGCCCGCATCCTCTCGATCTATCGGGGCGCTCTGGGCAATCCGTTAACCGTCGATGAGAAAGTCGGCCGCGAGGCTCTGGTAATCCGAGATGCGCTGGGAACCCGGATTCCTCTGATGGATCTTTTGATCGCCGCGTGCGCCAAAGCCAACGGCTTCGAACTGGTCTACCGCGACAAGCACCTTGCGGACATTCCGGAGGACCTCCTTGGACAGCTGCGACTCCCCGCCAAAGAGACAAGGACGCGCCAGACAAAATGACGCACCCTAGGCAAAAGGGCGCCGCTACCTTTGCTTGAGGGTCCATAGCTCTGCGATGCTGTTCTGCTTGATCTCTGCCTGAAAAGCATCATGATGTCTCTATGAGAACCACCTTGACGCTTGACCCTGATGTCGCGGCGAAAGCCCGCCAGGCCACAGCCCAGACCGGACTGCCATTCAAGTCCGTGATCAACCAAGCCCTGCGGCTTGGCATTGGGGAGGTGATGGCCCCGCCCGCGGCGAAACCCTACCGCACTAGGCCGCACCCAATGGGACTTAAGCCCGGTTTGTGCTATGACAATATTTCTGAATTGCTGGCGGTCGCCGAGGACGAGGGCTACGGATGATCCTTCCCGACGCAAATCTCCTGCTCTACGCAGAGAACAGTCTCTCGCAGCACCATGACAAGGCGCGGACTTGGTGGGACGGCGTGCTAAGTGGTTCGGAGCCAGTAAACCTGTGCTGGCCAGTAGTGAACGCCTTCATCCGAATCGCGACGAATGCGAGGCTTCACCAGCGACCGCTGACCTCCGATGAAGCTATTAATCGTGTCCAAAGTTGGTTTGAACAGCCTTGCGTCCGAGTGGTGGGACCATCGGAAAACCATTGGTCTTTGTTTCAAAAGCAGATCCGGGATTCCGGTGCCGTCGGAAGCCTCATTCCGGACGCGCACCTTGCCGCTCTAGCTATCGAGTATGGCTGCTCGCTCTTTTCCGCGGACCAAGACTTTGCAAAGTTTCCAGCTTTACGATGGATAAATCCTTTGTCCAGCAAGACACCGTGACTCCGTGTTGCGACGCTGTCAACCGGCGAAAAACCAAAGCATTTGCTCCCGTTCGCGGGTAAAATATAATCTTGAAAACCCAAGCCGCCATTTTGGTCGAACAGCGCAAGCCGTTGGTCATCGACGAGGTAGAAGTTCCGACACTCAAGCACGGTCAAGTGCTGGTGGAAGTTCATGCCACGCGCGTCTGTGGATCGCAGATCGGGGAGATCGAGGGCGTCAAAGGACCGGACAAATTCCTTCCGCACCTGCTCGGACACGAAGCGGGCGCTATAGTGCTGGAGACCGGTGCGGACGTGACGCATGTCGCTTCTGGTGATCGCGTTGTTTGCCATTGGCGACCTGGTGCGGGGATCGATGCCGGCGGTTCGATTTATGATTGGAACGGAACCAAAGTGAATGCCGGTCCGATCACTACCTTCCAAAAATACGCCGTCATTTCTGAAAACCGTCTGACTAAGGTTCCAACTGAAACAGACTTTGAGCTTTGCTGCTTGCTCGCCGACACGCTTACCACGGGATTCGGCGTCATCAACAACGACGCTAAGGTCAAAGCCCGGGAATCTGTAGTTATTTTTGGGGTAGGGGGCATCGGGCTTGGGGCCGTCCTCGGCGCCAAACTTACCGGAGCCAGTCCCATTATCGGCATCGATCTTCATGATCACAAACTTTCCAAGGCGGCTGAATACGGTCTGACCCATTACATCAATGCCTCGCGCGAAAATACTGCTGAGCGCGTGAAGGAAATTCTGGGCGCGTCCGCTGATGTCACCATCGATGGCACAGGGAATCCAAAAGTCATCGAAACCGCTTACGATTTAGCCAAAATGCGTGGCGGGCGATGTGTTCTTTTTGGTGTTATGCCTAGTGGTCAGCGTGTGAGCATCCATACGCTACCGCTCCACTTCGGCCGCAGTCTAACCGGCTCCGAAGGCGGCCAAAGCCGGCCCGACAAAGATATCCCTGAGATTCTCCGTATCCTGGCTGAGAAAAAAATCGACTGTCGTAGTTTTATTTCGCATCGAGGCAACCTCGCCGACTCTGAGCGGATCATTGCCCAGATGCGTTCCGGTGAGGTTGTTCACGCGGTTTTGGCCTTTGATTGACCTCCCTCAATAGGGCCTTTTGAGTCCTGCCGAAAAAATACCGATCAGACTCACGGCATACGCATGTCTATCTCTATGTCTGAAAGCCGCCGCAACCAATGTGCCTGATTCCAATTGTCGCGACGCGGCCAGGGAGACGAAAAAAACAGAGGTATTCTGGGTCCGATTATACATAAAACAAATTATGAGCGGCTGTTGCGCTTGCTTGATGAGGGGCGCAATCCGTCAGCAGCGCCGATAAGCTTAGCCGAATTCATCTGTGTCGCGACGATCCGTGGTGCCTCCCGGCTTTGTTCGATCGCGACAATGCCATTAATCGCGCCGAAAAGTTGTGGAAGGCGAATGTGATTCTCCGGATCTTTCTGAGCACAAGTAGCATACTGACTTGGTTGCACCTACTGCGACTCTTTGATACCGTTCGTGAGGCAACCTGTCAGTACAACAACGTGCGAAGACTAATCTCCAACAACAATCATGACGCTCAGTTTTCCGACTTTCTGGAGATTGTCAGTTGGTACCCGTGACGCAGCAACTGCGGTCCACTCCCTTCGCGACTCTTCGTGGTCCCTGCATGACTCAAGACATATTACCTCTAGAACGGCGTATCGGAATCTGGGCGCTGCCACTTCATTTCGGAAGGACTCTCGCCTGCCTGGAGCGTGGGCAAAGCCGACAGCACGCCAAGATTCCAAAGACCATCGACCATGGCGCCCTCGACGATTTTGGCGCGGCAGACTTCATCAATCGCCGCGGTTCGGTTCCGGAGATTGAAGACGTGACTGCCGGCATGCGCAGCAGTTCCGTGATACGCTGCGTGTTGGTTCCTTGACGCAATGCAAAAGAACGCAGCACTCGAGTCGGCTTTTATCGCTGGCATCTCCAGCGATATCGGGCGCGAACTGGCTGCGCGCTTGGTGACCGAAGGGACCAAGGTTGTTGGTACGCAGCGCACCAAGAGCGCGGATATTCCTAGGGCTCATTTGATCGATTGCGACATCGCCTCGAAGGAATCTCTGTCGTCGGTTGCCAGCGCATACCAATCATCAGGATCTGCCCCGTGGGATTTGTATGTTTCTAGCATCGGCACGCTTGATCCTATCGGTCCTTTTACGGAGGTGGATACCGATGCGTGGCGCCAGTCCGTGGAGGTCAATTGCATCAGGCAACTTGAATTGCTCAAGGCGCTCTATCCGCTGCGGAGAAAAGGCATGGCCCATGTTGCCTTCTTTGCTGGGGCCGGCACAAACGGTCCGGCCCCGGGATACTCGGCATATGCGGCGTCGAAAATTTTCCTTATCAAGATGTGCGAACTTCTTCACGCCGAGAACGAGGACATCAACTGTTTCATTATTGGTCCGGGAATTGTCCGAACCAAAATTCACGTTCAGACGTTGGATGCTGGAGAGCGTGCCGGAAGCAACTTTGAGCGTATTCGTGGATTTCTCGTCAGCGGCGATCCCGGTGTGAGCCATGACCGCATTTACAAGTGCCTGCGTTGGTGTGTGGAAGCCGGGCGGGATACCGTAGGTGGCCGTAACATATCACTCGTCGGCGATGTTTGGGACACCCGCGGCTCTGAACTGGCTGGTGCTCTTCGCCAAAACCCTGATGCCTTCCGCTTGAGACGGCAGGCCAACGATCTGCTGAGGTAAAAGAATTCCATGAAAGTATCTGACATCGTCGCCAAAATCCTACGGGAGCAAGGTTTCTGCCACGTGTTCGCCATCTCGGGAGGTGCTTCGCTGCACCTTATCCATTCGATTGCAGAAACGCCCGGACTCAACCTGGTCTGTCCGCAGCACGAGCAAGCGGGAGCCATGGCTGCCGATGCATACTCGCGCCTGACGTCCGGACGCGGTTGTGCAGTGGCCACCAGCGGCCCCGGGGCCACCAACCTCATCACGGGAATCGCCAGCGCCTATTACGACTCGGTTCCCGTCTTGTTCCTTACCGGCAATGTGGCGCGCTTCCGCGACAAAGGTGACACCGGTGTACGCCAGATGGGTTTTCAGGAGACTGAGTTCGTGGAAATGTGCCGATCCATCACAAATTACGCCGTCAAGATTTCTGACGCGCGGTCCGTGAAGCGTGAACTTCTCGAGGCTCTTTACCGCTCGAGACAAGGTCGCCCTGGTCCGGTTGTTGTCGATATCCCCGATGACATCCAGCGTGCGGACGTGGAAGAGGCGGATTTGGATTCATGGACAAGTCCAGCGATCAAGGGTGGTGCCGATCAGCATGCGATGTTGGCCGAGTCGGTGGAGAAGATCGTCGTGGAATTGGAAAGGGCAGCGAGGCCCTGCATCGTCCTCGGGTGGGGTGTTCACTTGGCAGAAGCCGAGGAAGAGACAATGGAAATTGTGGAGGAGATCGGTGCGCCTGTTGTAACCACGTGGGCTGCGGCGGACCTCATGCCGCACGATCATCCCCTATGCGTGGGAAGCTTTGGAACCCACGGCACGCGCTACGCGAATTTCTGCGTGCAGAACGCGGACTTCATCCTCTCGATTGGCTCTCGTCTCGACAGTAAGGCGACTGGCAGCCCGCCGTCGACGTTTGCCAGGGGGGCCAAGATTGCCATGGTTGATATCGATCCGGCTGAACTCGGAAAGTTTAACAAACTGGGCAGGTACATCGACGTCCCGGTGTGCGCGTCGATCGGGGACTTTTTGCCTCTGCTCAAGGCCGGAATCGAGAAGTCGAAGCTTCCTGATATTTTGGCGTGGCGCACCCGCGTTGTGGAGTGGAAAGAGAAGTATCCGCAACTTGTGGCGGGTAGTTCCTCGCCTGGTGCCATTAATCCCTATTATTTAGCCAAAACCATATCCGATCTTCTCGAACCCGGGGATATCGTTGTCTCCGAGACAGGTTGTGCTTTGGCTTGGATGATGCAGGGGTTCGAGTTCAAGCCCGGGCAGCGGTTTTTCCATGCCTTCAATTTCACTCCAATGGGTTGGGGGCTTCCGGCCTCTATCGGTGCCGCCCTGGCCCGGCCGGGCAGAAGGATTGTTTTGATTGCCGGCGATGGCAGTCTGCAGATGAACCTGCAGGAGCTGGTCACGGTGACGAAGCACGATCTGCCGATCAAAGTACTGCTCTTCAACAATCACGGACACGGGATGGTGCAGCAAACACAGGAAATGTGGCTGGGATCTAAATACTACGCGACCTCCATCGAGGGCGGTCTGGCCTTCCCCGATTTCGAAAAAGTCGCGCAGGCTTATGGATACCCCGTCTTCTCGGTTTCGCGGAACGAAAAATTGCGGGCGACTTTGTCCCTTGCGTTGTCAGAGTCGGGCTACAGCTTCACCAACATCGAGATCGCTGCCAACGAGCGCGTTGTTCCTCAGGTGCAATTCGGGAGGCCCAACGAAGACAGCTCGCCTCTTCTTGATCGAAAAGAGTTTATGGATAACATGCTGGTGGAACCGCTGGCGGTGTCCCAGAAAGCCTGATTCCGAAAATTATGGATGAATTATTCGAAATATTGATGCACTCGCCGGAGTCCCATATCCCGGGAACGCAACCTTACATCGATCTACGCGACACGGCGCGGAAACGCATCGCTGAGTTGTTTTCAAGCGAACAACCAGGCGAACAACCCTTTTGGCAATTTGGAAAGATTTCTTTTCCCCATCACCGCATGGGCGCCATATCTTCCCTCGATCTTTTCGGGCTCGACGAAATTATCATCTTTGCGTTTTACTATGCCAACCGCAGTCGCTACTCAAAAGTGGCCGATATCGGGGCAAATATCGGGCTGCATAGTTTGATGCTTGGCCGCTGCGGCTACTCCGTTCGTTGCTTCGAGCCCGACCCCGATCACTTCGCGAGGCTCTGCGCGAATCTGGAGCGCAATGCCATCAGCACCGTGCAACCAATTCAGGCGGCGGTTTCTACCAGTGGCGGAAAAACGCGCTTTGTGCGGGTCCTTGGAAATACAACGGGCAGCCATCTGGCGGGAGTTAAGAACTCTTATGGTGAGAAGGAGGAGTTTGAAGTCGAGTTGGTAGACATCGCGTCCGTCTACGCAGAAAATGACCTGATCAAAATGGATGCCGAGGGCCATGAGGCCGCCCTTCTTTCAAAATTGGAGCCCGGCCAAGCGGCTACGGTGGATATCGTCGCCGAGGTGGGGAGCGAGGCCAATGCTTCGGTTATCCATGCCGACCTACTCTCCAAGGGAATCAACATGTTCTCGCAAAAAACTGGATGGGGCAAAGTTCGTGTTGTGACGGACATGCCGACATCCCACAAAGAAGGCAGTCTTTTCGTCACCATGAAAGACGCTGTGCCGTGGTGAACGGAGCAGCCAACTCCCCCGCGGTCCGCGGTATGGTGACGGCCGTGGTTCCCGCGCTGAACGAGGAGAAGAATGTCGCTGCAGCCGTTGCGTCAATCAAAAGCGCGGCCGATGAAATGGCCGGTGTAGAGGTGGAAATCATCGTCGTGAACGACGGCAGCACTGACGCCACAGGGAAGATCGCGGACGAGTGTGCCCGGACTATGCCCTGCGTACGGGTGATCCATCACGCCAATCCCCAAGGCGTAGGCGCTTCCTTTCGCGAGGCCTTGGCGCAGGCCAGAGGGGAGAAGTTCACTATTTTTGCCGGCGACAACAATGTCTCGTCTTGTTTGGTCCGAGATCTCTTGCGCAACAAGGATGCGGCCGATGTCGTTGTTTCTTACGTCATGAACACAGAGGAAAGGGGCAGTTTCAGGCATGTCGTGTCGACTCTCTTTTCCATGACTTACGTACTTTTTTTCGGCATCCATCTCAAATACATCAATGGCAACACAGTCTGGCCTACATGCCTGCTCCGCGATTGCGACATCCAAGCGCGTGGTTACAGCATCATGGCCGAGACCAATGTCAAAATGCTTCGCCGAGATCTCTCTTTTCTCGAAATTCCCGGCGAGATGAACAAGGCCGCCACCAAGTCGCAAGCGATCAAGTTTTCCAACTTTGTAGAGGTGATAGGAACGTTCCTGAGCCTCCTGTGGCAGGTGCACGTTTCTCGCCGCGGAACCTACGGTTTCGCGGCGCGGCGTGTTTCGCGCGAATCAAACTGAAACCGAAATGAGCGTGCTTATCTGGGGACTGGGTGTCCCGACTCTCGTTCTCGTTGCGCAGATCATCATTTGGCGGATTAAGCGACCGGCATCCGACACGCGTGTACTGGCCTTGATGATCGGAGCAGCGCTCCTCGGGTTTCTCGCTCTGTCGGCTCTCTCGGGGAGCAAGGTGCCCTTGCTCTATCCCGCCTCAATCGTGGCTGTGCTCTATGCTCTCGCTTTGTCCTCCGCAGTCAGCCTCCTCTATCTTATCACATACGCGACGCTGGAGGCGAAGAGTCCATCAACTCTCATCGTGCTTGCGGCGCAGGGATCGAGGGAGGGTCTTACCACAGAGGCCGCGCTGGCGCTGTTCAGCGACGACGAGTTTATCGGCGTTCGGATCAAGGGGCTTGAGCGGATCGGACAGCTTCGCCGCGAGGACGGGGGATTGTTTCTGACTTTGCATGGCCGTTGTTTTCTCGAAGCTTTTGTTTTGCCCCGCCGACTCATGGGGCTCGAGCACTGGGGGGGGTAAACGATGTCCAATCTTCAACTTCTCCAGCATGCTCTTCTTCTCCTTGCCGCTTTGTTCGTGACTAGTGCCGTGCAAATCGGGAGCGTCAGGTTTTCGCGAGGATCGATCGGCGTAGTAGCTTCCCTTTTCCTCGGCTTCGCGGCTGGTGTCCTTGTCTTGCTCGCCGGCGAGATCCCCTTCGCCCTTTGGGGCAGCGGTGGACAGGCCGACAACATTTGTCTGGGAGTCTCAAACGCGGTGCTTTTCGTGTGCTCTTGGTATTTTTATTTCCACTTCATAAATATCGGGGAAGCGTCACTTCGCATTCGTATTCTCCGCGAGGTTGCTGCGGCTGAAGGATGTCAGCCGGACCAGCTGCTCGCTGCCTACAACAGCCGCGTCGTGCTCGAAGCGCGTATAGAGCGGCTCGTAACCGACGGGCAGTTGCTGCATCGTGAAGGACGTTACCACGCGGGCAGACCCCGCATGGTCCTCGTTGCAAAGGTTTTCGCCGCCCTGCGTTGGCTGCTATTGGGAGAGGTTTCGGCCTCTGAACAAGGTTCTTAGATGAATACAAAGATTAAAAAAACCGCTAAATCCGATCCCGGATTTTCCGCCTTAAAGGATAGTTCCTTAGTTGTCTTGGTACTCGTTGTGTCAGCGGTTACTGCTGTCCTCGCGTGGGGTTGGCTTCGACAGACTCCCTCCCTTGAGGAACTGTACAGCGATTCTGGGCGCTTTCTGTACGAGTTTAAAACTCTGTTCCTCGGCGGCCAGTTGAAGTGGTGGACACCGAATTTTATGCAGGGAGGCTCGTCCGCTACTTACTTCGCCGTTTCTTTCTTTTTGACTCTTTCGCTGATTCTCGAGCAGATCTTCGGCAGTCCAAACGGTCTGAAAGTGTTGGGGCTTCTCACCATCCCTGTCTCCGCATTCGCGGCCTACGCTTTTGCTCGCAAGCTCACGGGAAATGGCTGGACGGCCTTGATCGCCGGTTTGCTTTACGCAGTCAATGCCCAGATTCTCCTGCGTGTCGCCAATTTTGAGCACGTGGCCAGTGCTTTGGCGTATGTATTCATTCCGCTTATTCTGCTCTGCTTCATAAAAGTGACCGTGGATGGTTCCTGGCGAGCCTCCGCACTGCTGGGGTTGGTGTGGTCCGCACTCATGCTGACCTATGCCAAACTGGCCTTCATGTTTTTGCCTTTCGCTCTCGTCTTCTACATCTGGTTGATGAGGGAGTATCCCTCGCGGCGGACCGTTCTGGTGCGGGGGAGCCTCGTGGCTCTCGGGCTCGTTTTTTTGATGTCCGTCGTTCTGCTTTTGCCCCTTCGCCGTGAATACCAGTGGGTGGCCGCGTTCTCGATGGACAACTTCGAGGGATGGCAGCAGGCGTTCTCGATCAAAAACTTCATCTCGGTGCTCGATCGCGGCAATGGTTTGCTGTCGCAGATGCGTGCGGATTTTACTGCGGATCGCGGGCAGTTCTACATCGGGCTTGTCACGCTTTTTTCGATAAGTGCGGTGTTTTGGTGGTCGCGCAAAAACTCCCAATGGCTCGCGACGCGCAGCGGTGTGCTGCTTCGGTTGTTTGTCGGAATGACGCTGCTGGCTCTCTGGCTCTCACAGGGGCCCTTCTCGGTTTTTACCGGCCTGCAGGAATTCCTCAAAGGATCGATCAAGGCCCCGGACTGGATTGCGGCACTGATGTGGTTCATGACATGCGTCCCGCCGCTTCTGATATACGCAATTCTGCCGGCCGGTCCTCGTCGAGGATTCTGGGCAGCCATCGTCATTGTGATTTATCTTTTTGTTCCGGGCTTTGTTATCTTGGAAAAGCTTCCGATGTACCGGGATATCCGTGCGCCCTGGGGCTTCTGGGAAGTCGGTTTCTTCGCAGCGGCCGTGGCCGGTGCACTCGCCTTGCAGCAGTTGTTCGGGGCGCTCATCGAGAAGCGTGATCGAATGGTCGTTGCTGGACTGCTTGGCCTTGTCTTGTTGCTCGACAGCTCGGCTTATTTCTCGAAATTTTTCACGCCCGGTTTGCCGGCTCAAACCTTCGCTGACTTCGATCGCTCGCAGAACTACCTAAAGACATCACTCATTGATGGGCGAGTCTACCCGATGTCCGGACGCTATTTTTACCTGCGCACGCCGATGCAATCGGGACGCGGATTGAATAGCGAAGCAGCTTGGAGCCATTTCCAGATGCGGGGAGTCAGGGCTTTAGTCAGTGGCGCCAATTCTTCGCCGATTGCCATGCAGACCTACATGCGGGTCGCTGGCATCTCCCACGTGCTCCTCGACAAAAAAGATCCGTTCACACCCGAGGGTGTGCAGAGCGCCTTCAGCCAAGCTTATCCTACAGGATTTGACTCGGAGTTCATTAAGGTGCTGGAAAACAAGGACTCCCTCGCTCCAGCCTTCATCGCTCGAGATTACATTGCCATGGATCCCGGAACAGAAACTTTGGCGTCGGTGTTTTTGGAGGTATCGGGAAAAATTAATGCCGCTCCCATCGAACTGTCTTCCAGCGATCGCAACCTCCCTTTCCTTGCCGGAACCGGATCGGCGCAAAATGGCATTCAAGTATCCCAAAAATATGCGCAAACCCCTGGATCGCCATTTGTGCGAGTTCCCTACGCCAGGCCGCGACAAAATTCGTCAATCATGGTATTCGATCCCGTCGGTGTGCGCGAGGGATGGTTGGTTGTCACGGAAGCATGGCACCCCGACTGGCGCGCCTACTCCGATGGTTCCCAGATTCCCGTCTACAAGGCATTCGGCGGACTGATGGCGGTTAATTTGACCCAGACGGAAGGGCCGATCGATTTAATTTTCTCGCCCCCGCCTTGGTACAACTGGTGCGTCTGGATTTCCGGCCTCTCGTGGCTTGGTGTTCTTGGCTTGTTGATCATCATGCAACTGCCCTTCATCCCTCGCCGCTGGAAGGATTGGTGGACGGGTTCGGGCAAGAACAAGCCTTCACTGCCGCTCGCTCAAGGGGCTATCAACAAGGTGGTGGTGGTCATTCCGACCTACAATGAGCGGGACTCGATCAACAAGACTCTCGATTCAGTGATGAGCCTGCCGCGCAAAGTCGATGTCCTTGTTGTCGATGACGCCTCACCCGACGGAACGGCTGGCTTGGTGCGCTCGCGACCAGAGTTCAATAAACGTGTTTTTCTTTTGGAGGGGCAAGCCAAGTCCGGGCTTGGCACAGCTTATCGTCGCGGATTCCAGTGGGCGCTGAATAATGGGTATGAAGCGGCCGTCGAAATGGATGCTGATCTGTCCCATGATCCGGCTGATATTTCGCAACTTATTGAGGTGCTCGAAAAGGGTGCGCATATCGCCGTGGGATCGCGCTATCTCGGCGGCATCTCGGTGTTGAACTGGCCTCAGAGCCGCCTTTTCATCAGTACGTTCGGAGGGTTCTACGTTCGCTCCCTGACCGCGTTACCGATGAGTGACCCGACCAGCGGATTCAAGGCTATTCGCGCCGAGGTCCTGCGGGATCTCGATTGGAGTAATGTGCAAGCCGAGGGGTACGCATTTCAAATCGAGCTTCACCACACAGCATGGAGGCAGGGCTTTACCATTAAAGAGGTGCCCATTGTTTTCACCGAACGCCGTGAAGGTGACTCGAAGATGTCCACTGCCATCTCGCTCGAGGCAGCCTGGCGAGTGCTGCGTCTGGCCGCGGTAAGCTGACAGAAAGTTGAGGGGTGAGTGATGAGGGTTGTGCGAAAAGTTGGCTCAACTTCATGATTGGTTGCTCCAATGCACTTTAAGCAAAGCGTTGTTGACGTCGTTGGCGCGCTGAATGCGGCGGAGATTCGCTACATCATTGTTGGCGGTTTGGCTGTGGCCTCTCATGGTTATCTGCGCACAACGAAGGATATCGATTTGGTCGTCGCCCTCGATCCGCAAAACATCGTCGCCGCTTTTGCCTCACTCGCAAAAGTTGGCTACTGTCCCAAAATTCCAATCACGGCTACCGAATTTTCGGTGGCCGCGACCCGCGAGCGACTCATTAGCGAAAAAAACATGATCGTCCTTCAGTTTTGGAGGGATGAGTCACCGGACGTGGATATCTTTGTTCGCGAACCTTTCGTTTTCGACACAGAATGGGAAAACGCCCGGATTGAACAAATCAACCCGGATCTGATGGTCCGAATCGTTCGGCTTGAGGCGCTGCTTGATTTGAAACGCGAAGCTTCTCGGCCGCAGGACTTGGCAGATATCGACGCCCTGAACACGCTATACGAGGGATGAAAAGACGAGGGTATCCAGACGACCCATGGTTCTACGCGTCCTATGAGGGTGCGCGCATCTCCGCCTTACTTAAGACCTGCGACCTTCCGTTTTCCGAGAAACTGGCATTCATCGATGAGGCGTTCAGTCTTTTCGCCAAGGGTGCTGGGCGAGCGCCGCAAGCGAAGACTGCTCCTCATGTACCTAAGCCCTCCGAATGAAACGCTGGATATATTCTGAGGCCCATTGTTTTATTGCGCCTCCCAAGGTGCTGAGATGTTTCATCTGCTCCAGATTGCAGACATGCCATTGACCAAGAAACTGGATATGCTTTCGAATCTTGCCGATACGGTGGCCATCCTCACCGAAGCCCGTGAACGGCGGATCGTCGGTGAGGCGACGCTCAAAGTCGCCGGGTTGTGCATGAATAAAGAAGCAGCGTGCTGGACCGCTGGGCCGGGGAACGGCTGCCAAGAAAACTAACTGGTCACACGCCATATTCCTATGAATCTTCTCGTCACCGGAGGTGCTGGCTTCATCGGCGGTAATTTTGTTCGGCTTGCCCTGCGGACGCCTGAGTGGAAGGTCGGCAAGCTGGTGAACCTTGATCTCCTGACCTACGCCGGGTGTCTGGAATCGTTGGCCGATATGGACAGCGATCCTCGGCATATCTTCGTGCAGGGCGACATCGGGGACCGAAGCCTCGTTGGGCAATTGTTGCGTGATCATGCAATCAGTGCAGTGATCAACTTCGCCGCGGAGTCGCATGTCGACCGCTCCATCGACTCGCCTGAGCCGTTCATCACGACGAATGTGCGGGGGACACAGCGACTGCTCGATGCGGTGCGCGGCTATTGGAAGGAGTTGGAAGGAGAGCGGAAGGCCAAGTTCCTCTTCCTTCACGTTTCCACGGATGAGGTCTATGGAACGTTGCAGTCGGGTGATGCGGCCTTCACGGAGTTGACTCATTACGCGCCGAACAGTCCCTATGCGGCGAGCAAGGCGGCCAGCGACTTTCTCGTCCGGGCGGCTTTCCACACGCACAAGATGCCCGTTGTGACCACCAACTGCTCGAACAACTACGGGCCTTACCAATTTCCGGAAAAGTTGATCCCGCTGATTATCCGCAACGCCATCGAAGGCAAGCCCCTGCCGATCTACGGGAAAGGGGAAAACATCCGGGACTGGCTCTTTGTGGACGATCATTGCCGCGCCATCTGGACCGTGCTCCAGGGCGGACGGCTCGGAGAGACCTACAACATCGGTGGCGCCGCCGAGAAAATGAACATCAATGTGGTGGATACTATTTGTGGGCTCCTCGACGAGTTACGTCCGGATACGGGCGGGCCGTATGTACGCTTGAAGACCTACGTCACCGACCGTCCCGGCCACGATCTGCGTTATGCTATGGACTTTTCCAAGCTGACCCGCGAGCTGGGGTGGAAGCCTTCCGAATCTTTTGAATCCGGCATCCGCCGCACGGTCGAGTGGTATTTGGACAACACGGCGTGGTGCGAAGCGGTCGAGAAACGCAGCTACGGTCGGGAGAGGTTGGGGCTCGAGGGAAAATGTAGCGGGGCCGCTATAGGAGGTGGCATGGGCATCCTGCCCATGGTTTGAGGAAAATCATCGGCAAGATGCCGATGCCGCGGTTAGTAGATGTCTTGCGGTTTGTCTTACTGATCGTATTCTTATGGTATGAACACGGCCACATTGACCATTCGATTGCCGCAAAGCCAAAAGAGAAGTTTGGGCAAAGCTGCCGGAGCTCTGAAAAAAACGGAATCTGAATACGTCCGCGACTTGATCTCGCGGGATTTGGTTAATTCCACTTTCGCCGAGCGGTTGGGGAAACTGGCCGGTAGCTTGCGCTCTGCAGGTTCGTCATCCTCCAAGGCGCACCCGCTGAAGGAACGCATCAGGTCAGCGAATTGGCGCTCGTGAAATCCGTCCTGCTCGACACGGGGCCAATCGTGGCGTCTTTGGATGCCGACGACCCGCAGCACGACGCGGTCTACGATAGTTTCAGCTCCTTGACGGGACTAGTTGTCACGACCGGGGCTGTCGTTACCGAAGCGATGTTCTTCTTACAGAATCTTACCAACGGTCCTACACGACTTACTGAGTGGCTCCGCGGAATCCATGCTGAAATCGTCAATTGTTTCGACCCGGAATCACTGCAATC
>Ga0209190_1000141_pt1 | contig 50916 bp, 56 predicted proteins | sample M_140205_XF_Meta_FD_187315 | JGI IMG/M metagenome (GOLD analysis project Ga0209190, IMG submission 187315) | Freshwater microbial communities from Lake Montjoie, Canada to study carbon cycling - M_140205_XF_MetaG (SPAdes) (version 2) | ecosystem: Environmental > Aquatic > Freshwater > Lake... | reverse complement strand
GGGGGGGGGGGGGGGGTTTTCTCTGGAATTATATAGATTAAATTAAATTAAAATAAAATTAAAAAAATCAATATCAAATACCAAGACATTATTGACATTTTTCACATCATTTCTTTCTCTAAAACTATCATCAATAAAAATGGAATATTCTTTTACGTAATCTGATTTTTTTCGATCATCTGTTATGTGTATAATATCCTTAAAAATATGTTTATCTATTTTATATTTTTTTAAAGTTTTTATAATATCATATTTATGCCGACTTATTAAATATATATTTTTATTTAAATTTGAAAAATTGTATATCATTGATATTGCTTTTATATTTATTTTAGAATCAATGAGTAGTGTATCATCTAAATCAATGTAAATATTATTATATTTATTAAAATTTGAAATTTCCACATAATTATTAAATATTTTATTTACTTTAAAATTTATATTATTATATATTATTTCTACAGGATAATTAAAATGATAATATAACGTTAATAATATTAAGTTACAGCTATGTAAGCGGTTAATAGATGACGCGCCGGCGATTCGTGTAGAAACTTCTAATAATTTACAAATATCATTTTTATCATATTTTACTTGGAAAAACCAAGCACCTGTAAAATCTAACGTCTCATTAATTTTATTGGCAAATTTTATTATTATATCATACATTTTATCATCAGTATTTATTGTTTGGGTTATTACACTTAAACCATTTTTGTATAAAATACGTTTTCTTATGTTGATATATAGTAATTTACTATTATAAGTAAAACAATCTATAGTAAATTCATCGTTTGGTAAATATTCTAGAATTAAATAGGAATCATTATATTTTTCAATTAATTCATCTGTGCTATTTACTATGCAACAATTTCTACTTCCATAACCAATTTTAGGTTTTATAAATAATGGGAATATCAATGAACTAATATTATTAATATTATATCTAGATGGTATGTCTATAACATTATATAATTTATTATAGGTTTCTTCTTTGGATATGCATATTTTATTTGTGTCGTATGATGATGAAATTATTTTTATATTATGACCCATAAATATAGAGTTATGTTTTGATAATATTAAATGTGTACAATCCATTGTGGGTATTATAAAATTACAACAATTATCTACAGCGATATCCAGTAAATACTGAATACATTCCATTTCATTTTCTATTAAAGGACAATTATTATATGTAGTATTAAATAATATTTTATTTTCATAATTTATATGTGAATTTACCCCTATTAAATGTATACCCTTATGATTATTTAACGAATCTAATATTTCTACGGTTACTGTTGAAGCTGCTGGAAATATTATACCTATTCCATTGAACATGTATTTATATATAACAATAATATTTTATCTTTATATACCATTACCTTCAAAATCATGAAAACACGTAAATTTGCAATTATATATTGATGTATATTTTTCTCCACTGTTTATTATAAAGTCCTTAATTTTATCTAACATGTTAGCATCGCTTGCAAACGATATTCCGTGTTCTGTCAATGAGGTTGCGTAATTAAATGGCACAATATCAATTCTAAAAGAAAAAGATGAATGTATAGTTTGACAACTTAAAGGCATACGATTATTTGGATATATATCAATATTTTCCACTGGTAAATATCTGCCGCAATAAGTTGATTTTGTATTAACAAACACACAGTTAGAATATTTTTTATATACCTCATATAACGCTTGTAAATGAAATTCATTCCAATAATCATCATCATCTAAGTGACAATAATATTTATATCCAGAACTTCTAGCATAATCCAACCCTTTATTAATCGATGTAGCACCAGCACAACACCATAAATTTGTTCTATGTTTAATGTAATCTCTTTCAACTGTTTGATTATTTATATATATAATTTTATTATTATATTTGCACAAATTTCTATATTTATTAATTATAGTTAATAATTCATCCTCTGGTTCATATTTATCTCCAACAATAATCAAATCCCAATTTTTATATTTTTGCGATATTATACTATTAAGACTTTTTTCTAAATACTCGGGTGTCTTCCCATTCCGTCTATTGAATGTAGCCATTATAATTATACATTTTATGTCATTGTCATATTCGTCTATAGATAAATTATATGTGGTCGAAATAGTTTCACACATGTTATATAATATATATAATATATAAATATTATAATTATATTTTGAACAACACAAACTCATTCGACTACGTCTACGGAGTTTGTTACAAAACAATAAAAATTAAATATTTACGTTATATAAAATGAACTATTTAACTAAGTTTAATTTTTATAATGATTTAGTCAAAAATGATATATATGTAAAAAAAAATGGTGCAACTAATATATTATTTATAGGAGGTTGCAGAAGTTATGTATATGCTATATATTTTGAAGAAATATGTAAATATGTTCCGTGGTTTAAACATGCACAATTTGGATTTGCATCAATAGGAGTCCATGTTATAGATTTATTAAAAAGACAAAAAACACAAAATATAATTAATACAATTGAAAATGCTGATATAATTATATGTGAGCAAATAAGAAATTATAGTTTTTTAAATACTAGTAAAAATTGCGAACAAAACATATTTAATAATTTTAACATTAAAAAAACTTGTAAAATAATACAAATTCCTAATTTAGAATTTAGATATTATACAAATGAACTTATATTTGATGATAAAAATGATATTAACAACTATATAATAATAAAAAACATAAAAGAAAAAAATTTAATAAAATTTATTGAATGTTGTAAAAAGTATAATTTTGATATATTTGGAGAATATATAATGAATAATATTAATAATAACAGATTGTTTATTTCATTTAATCATCCATGCAATTATACAATTTTAGAAGCTGTTAAACTGATTGTGAAAAATGGTTTCCAACAAGAACTATTGGAACCAATTATAAATATTTTAAGAAATATAAAAATTTTTGATGGAGATATTAATGGAAAATCTGTTATATGTAACGCAGATTACGATTGCGGATTGAATAAAAATGTAATATAAATTTATAATTATTCGTAAAATATTATATTATAGTAGTATAATAATATATGAATATAGAAAACAAGGTATCTATTATTTTAACAACAACAGTCCATGTTACGCAAAATTCTGCGTTTCAAGTTAATAAAACGGACAGGATAAATACCTATTTAAAATCTATTCATTTATGGTTAAAATATACTGATTTTAATATTATAGTAGTAGAAAATTCAGGATATTTATTTGAAGAATTAGATAATGAGTTAAAATTATATAAAAATAGATTTGAAATAATTTCATTTAATCAAGAAGATGAAAGTAAAAATAAAGAATATCAGATGCATTTGATGTCTAAAGGTGGTCTGGAAATAGAATCAATTCAATATGCGTATAATAATTCAACCATTTTACAACTATCTACATTTATAATAAAAATAACTGGTAGATTTTTTATACCATATTTCAAAAAGTATATTAATAGTATAAACTTAGAAAATTATGAGTGTCTTAAACAACATTTTAATTTTCGGTGTGAAATAGTTGGAAGTCATATAAAAAATTTTGATACAATTTTTAATAGAAATTTATTTGTCAATAATGGGATATACGATTATCACGTTGAAAATGTATATGCTTATAGATTTTCTTTATATAAAAATGTTGCAATTTGTCCAATATTTAATATAGAACCAACACAACGTGGAGGACTCAATGAAATTTATTATCAATTATAAATATATACAAATTTAATTATTTTTATTAATTGTAAACACAATATCATCATATCTATTTTTATTCGATCTTAAATCATATGCTTTTATAAACCCCTTAAGATGTTCAGGAGTTTCATTTATAAGTATTTCAATCCAACTCCAGTCTTGAACGTCCTCGATAATTAATATTCCATCGTCTGTCATTATTTGTGAATATAATTTAATAAATTGTTTCATACTTTCTAATGTATGTGGTCCATCATCCAACATAAAATCAAATTTAATATTTTTATTTAAAAAATTTTCATTAAATGTTGATTCATCGTATGCATCAAAACGTCCTAATTTTATTCTTGGTTTATTTCTAATTTCAATCCACATATCGCTAATTTTCATAATATCCAATGCATAAACCGTTGCATTAGTAAAATAATCATGCCACATTTTTATACATTTTTTGCTGTTTCTTTTTTACTACATAATAATGTTTGATACAAATCCAGATAAGAATGTAAGGTATCTTTATCACTTCTTGAATTATCTATTAAATCCTTTAATTGCATATATAATACTATATCATATTATTATTTTAAAACTTAAATTAAATTTGATTTCTTACATCTATCATATAATTTCTTTCAATTGTATGCATAGGAATACCCCATTTTTTACATAATAGACTTAAAATAGTTTGATCGTGTCTATTTTCAATAAAGATTGGGTCATTTTGTCTAAATATATTATTAGAATCTGTTGCAATTCTAGCATCTTGATTATATGTTAACCATTCCCCAATAAATCTTATCGGATTAAAACATTTTCTAAGCAATATAAACCCAGACCATACTTGATTAGAGTTTTTAACTATTTCACCAAATTTATTTTGCGGAATATTCATTAAAATATATGCGTCATTTTTAGTCCACTGTTTTTCAATATGTGTCCCACTATTAGGTTTATTTGAATATACTCCTATATTTTTCCCTATTAAAATATCATTTTCAAAAACTCTAACATTTTTTAACCATAAATATTTACTATCATTATAGCATAATATATCACCTTCTTCTATTTCTAATAATCTTTTCAATATTATATATGGTTTCCAAACAGCATAACCAGCTAATCTTTTATATTTAAATAAATGGGAATTTTTTAATTTATAACAATCATCAATATCATCCATTGTATATATTTTTGCAGTATCAAACCCGCCATCTTCTAGTGCACTTTTCACGTTTGCTTCTGCGAATGACATATGATCTGGAGTAGCAAAAGTTATAAAATGATATTTTACCATTATATCATTTTATTTTATTTTATTTTATAAAATCTATCTTATATCTTATATCTTATATCTTATATTTTTATATAATTAAATGGAATATTATTTATTATACTACAAAATTTACTAAATCCACTCACGTGATCATATACCGATAACGACAATATTGCATTACTATATTCCATTAAAAAAAAATCTAACATTGTATTCATTACACCATTAGTTTCTGTTGATTTTATACCCTCTCCACCTAAATGTTCTATAGGTTTAACATATATATATAAATTTGGGATTGATTTTAAATGCGATTTTAATATATTACAATCACTAATAATTAAATATCTTCTAGATGGATTAATATATTTTTTTATCAAATTGGTTATTCTATTGATAAAGTTTATATCTATAGATGCGCTATTTACAAGATAATTATCCCCAGTCCTGATATGAATCACACCATAACCATTTTTTGATAAATTTAAATTATTCAATGTATAATCAATATAATTCATCATTATTTTACTAGGTCTTAATCTAGATTTTATAAATTCTTTCCCATCAGTTAAATGTGTATTAAAACAAGGAAATGCATTTGAAAATAAGCCAACTGTTTCACCATTTTGACAATTTAAATAATTAATAATATGATTTAAAAAATCTTTATTTACATTTTCTCTCGTATTTTCATAATTATTTGCGCCGTTTTTTCTATTCATTTCATTATAACATTCTATATTATTATAATCAATACCATGTACCCTTATTGGATTATCAATGTATTTTGATAATGGATGTTGTGATATATCTAAATCAAACTCTATATTTAACAATTTTGATACCTGCATTAAACAAAAACATCCTCTTAAATAATCTCCTAATCCTGGTGACTTACCATTACAATAATCTAATTGATATACATTTACAATTTTCTTTAAATTTTTATTTGTAAATGCTATAATACTCATAATATATTAAATTATTTTTTTTTATAATTTGTAGCATAATTATATAAATTCATTCGACTACGCCGAATATTTCTTCAAAATAACGGCAGGTACTAATTCATCCTTATTCTTTTCAATCTTCTTAAAGCATTTATTAATGGTAACCTCGCTTATCTCACTTGCGTTTTTCACATCTCGTTTGCTAATATTTAGTCCACATATTTGCGCGATGAAATAGACTACACCTGCAGCAATAGAATGCGGAGTATTCTCAGGCATTAATCCCTGCTTCTCAATTTTCATCGAAATAAATTGACACAGTTTAGTCAACTCACCATTTATATTCAATTTACTACAATATCGCTCAATAAATGCCTCTGGCTTTGTTCTACAAAATGATGTCTTTTCATTATTTTCTAGGTCTTTCTCTAAATTATTAATAATCGATAGTGCGTTTTTACATCCCCGTGTCGCACTCGTCACATCCAAATGAAATATCAGTGCGATTTCTTTCGCCGTGCGCGGAAAATTATTGATTCGACACGATATATAAATTGACGCTGCCAAAATTCCATCACGATTATCTCCTCGAAATGTCAACTCATATTCTGATATTTTCTTATGATATCTGATTGCGTCATCTATAATCATTTTTGGCACACCCGCGTTTTGCGACATCAATGTGATTCTTTGAAATTCATCATATTGCGATTTCTCCTTATATGGCATAGATTGCCACTCGGTATATCGTCTAATTTTTCGCATCTCATATGATGTAGATCCACTACATACAACTTTACAACCAAATGACGACTCTTTTAATAGTGGATTAATTGGCATACCACATCTAGTAGGATCGCTGTTTTGATTATCGTCTGCGCCATAATATCTCCATTCCGCTGATTGGTCTACTATATCTTTATAAATAATTCCACATTTTGAATTAGTACATGTTAAAAAGCCTTCATCTGAAAACGCCAAATTATTATTGCATCTTTCACAATTTTCTCTATTACCACACGATCTATACATACATTCTAAAGGTGTTTTATCATTGATCTCCTCGTCAAACACGTTCCATAGTTTGGTTTTATTTATAACATTATCTTTTCGTTTTTTACTTTCTTTACTCATCTATTCTAATATATTTTCAAATAAATATTACGATTTTACTTCAATTTTATTTTATATATTTATGGTATATGGGAAACAGTATATCTTCATATTCAATTATTCAACAGACTGGTGGAAATGATAATACTGAAGGAAATGATAATACTGAAGGAAATGATAATACCCCACTAGAAAAAACATTGGATTATATTGCGTCGCACTACATTTTAACAATGGATTTTCAGAGTTTAAGAAAACTACACGAAAAAGAGTACTGTGAAGAACTTATTGGAATTACATCGAAAATTGTGGATAAACACTTTAATGATTTAGAAGTGAATCAACTGCTAAAACGTATTACAACAGATGTTGAAAATCATTCGACTAACGCCTACGGGTCGCTCCAATCTGATAAACAAACAAAATGTAATCAAATTGCGAAATTTTATATAAAAATCGCCCATATCTTTTCAGCAATTGTTACTACAGTGAATCCAGAATATGTATATAAAGATGCCACTGGAAATATTCAAAAACATACACTAAATAATAAAAATGAAATACCAGATGGCTCAAAAATATCCGTATCTAAATTAAATTTATGCGGTGAAAGAATAAGCGCATTACGAGGGGCATCATCAGATTTCGAAAATGGTTTGGATAAAGATATTACGATTCATCCTGAAATATGCTCCATCAATATGGATAAATCTACTTTGGAAGATGAACCAGGAATCCCAGAACTAATTGATTTATATTATGATGACGATTATGACTATAAAACCGGAAAATTTCTTGGTATGTCTGAATCAACAAAAGAACAATATCAAGAAGATTTAAAACGATTTTATCTTGAATTTACAGGTGGTAAAGAATTGTCGAAAGAAATTAGTAAATTTGGTGATATTAAACTAAAGGATTATAGCAAACAACCATACTGTGAAAATTCACAAAGTTATACTGGAAAATACAAAGATAAATTATTTGTCGACTATGCAAACAATCTTAAAAAAATGGTTCAATCTGTGAATGAAAATCAAAGTAAATTGTTAGATATAATAAACGATCTATTTGTTTATGTTGATGATCCTATTACAAAACAACAAACCGTCAGGGTAAATCCTGAATTAAATAATGATACGCTTCAAGATGTAGTGGAAAAATCAAGAAATGTTATTATTGAGTTATATTTACAATGTGAAGGGGATTTTGCTAAAGGAGTTAAATTATATGAAGCGATTGTAGAATCGCAAATATTTGAAACATCGAAAAGACAAATAGTTACTCTAAATAATGCTGCTGAAAAATTATATATGGCGTCGTGAATATGGCGTCGTGAATATGATGTAGAAAATTTATATTATTTTTCAATAATATAAATATTTATGTTATGTAAATCAAAAATCTAAATCAACGATTTAAACCTTGGATGCGGCCATGGATGCGGCCTTGGTTGCGGCCATGGAGGCAGCCTTGGAGGCGGAGGCGGCCTTGGACGCAGCAGCAGACGCAGACTTGGACGCGGTGGCAGCCTTGGAGGCGGAGGCGGCCTTGGAAGCGGAGACGGCCTTGGAAGCAGCCTTGGTAGCAGCCTTGGAAGCGGACTTGGCCTTGGAGGCGGCCATTGACGCACGGCGGACTACACGGCGCATGGTTTTGGTGGATTTCTTACCAACCTTTCTGGTTGAACGACGACTTCTACGGGATGCCATTTATATATATATATACTCAACAAAAAAATAAAATATATCTAAATAAATTATATTTTTTGTTTTAAATTTATAATTTATTTTAATTCTACTAAACAAATGATTCTACTAATTCTACTAAATTTATAAATCTGGAAAAACTACTAAATCTACCAAATCTACCAAATAGTATCAGTTGAATGCCACCACATGTTATCCCCCTTTTTAACATTATATAAACTCCTAAATAAGTCTGATCTGGACAATGGAACATTCGCTCTATATTTATCCATCGGATGAGGATTTTGCTTAAGTTGTGCCGCAACAGCCGCTTTCAAAATATGTTGTCTTTGTTGCATAGCAAAATACACGTAAAATGCCTGAAACGATAACGAACGAATAGGTACTATATCTTTATTTTTATCCTGAAAATCTCTTAAATATTCTTGACATATTGCGAATCCTGAAATATCTGCTAGATCTTCTCCTATACTTGGCGCAGCATCAAATACAATACCATCGTCTAAATATAATTTCTCATATTGGTTAATAATATCTATTTGGATTTTTTTGAATTTTTTTTTATCTTCTGCTGTCCACCAATTATATAAATTACCTTTATAATCATATTTGCTACCCGTATCGTCTAGCGCGTGGGACATCTCGTGCCCCAATGTAGTTCCTAGATGTGATAAATTATATTCTATACCTCGTTCATCCATATCAATAAATGGCTTTTGTAAATAGGCTAAAGGTATATAAATCGAGTTTTCAGTAGGCGTATAAAACGCATTTACAATATATGCTTGCTTGCCAATTAGTTTAAACGCGTTCCAACTTATTTGAGGAATATCAATGACATCTTCACCTTCAAGTGCGATATATTTTTGCGTTCTCCAATTAGTAATTTTCTTTAAATTACCCCACGGGTCGTCGGCGACGTAATCTAATAGTGGGTCGTCACGTAAATGTTTCGGACGCGCTATCTTTAAATTTAAATGATCTAATTTTAACAGTGCGTATTTTAGGGTTTTTGGAGATAACCATTTATTTCGTCTTATAATTCTTTTGAATACTGTTATTAAATCCTTTCCCATTTTTTCAACATATTGAATATGATGGTCATTTTGATAGTTTCTTACATATTCCTCTGTTAAAAATGTATTAAACGCAAGTGAAAGACCAAATACAGGATATATCTCCCTTGGAAATTGCCCAGGAATTCCGTGTATAAATTTTCCGTTAAAATTGTAATGTATTAAAACTAATTTTTTATTAAAACGTATAATCTGTCGAAAATGTATGTATAACCAATAACTTTTCCATTTCGGGGTTTTCCAATTTTCTTTTAATAATGTGCATATACATTTCAAATAATTTAAGCTTGCACAAACAAATGTTGCCGGTGTTTTTTTATACCCGAGATGATGTGAAAATTGTTCCCAGTCAAAACCATATTTGCTTAATGCGTCTTCCGCTTTTACAAGATTATAAAAATCAGATGAATCATTTTTTACTGAATCACACCCCATTGCGATTAATATATCATATTCTACATCAAACACATCTTGACTCTTTAATCCGTGACCTTTACCTAAGCACGCATCAAATATATCATCTATATATTGTAAATAATGGGTTTTTACACTTTTTTTATATGTTATTTGTTCTTTCGTTAAATCACCGTTCATGTCGTCTCCAAAATAAAGCAGTGGGTCATATAATGACAATTCTGGAAAACTTATAAAATTATTAAATATTTTTGCGTTTTTATCGTCGGCGTGTACGTTCCAAAAAAGCGGGCATCCCCAACTGACTATTTCGTTATCATTGATATGTGCTAAAAATTTCCATAAATTATCCTTCAGTATATAAGAATCATATACTTCAACAATATGGCGGATATGTTTCATTGACGAATTTTCATCCAGATTTAACAGTGATTTATACATGTTGTTTATCATTTTTGCTTTTTTCGAATCTTCTTTCTTAACATAATTTTTCACTATTTCAATTAATTCTTTATATACCTTATCTTGAACCACTCTAAAATCATCTATTTGGACAAAATATTGTTTGTCTTGCGGTTCTGACATCACACTTTTAGTTGTGTCCATTAACCAAGAATAATTTATAAATGTGTAAAAATCATTTTGTGGTGTTATTTTTGAAGGGGAAAAAGGAGCTTTAAATAATTTGATTAATTCTTGTTGAATATTTTTATTTGATTTCTCTAAACTACCTTTCATTTTTTTTTCATATTCCTCTTCAAAACTGCTAAATGTTGTTATAGATGTAGCATTTTTTTCTACGATTGCAACAGTAGTACACGTTTTTGTATTTTTCTTTGTTTTATTTGATTTATTTGGTTTATTTGTTTTATTTTTCTTTGTATTTGATACCATTATATATATTATTAGACATTTTATTTGTCTTGTTTTTATTTGAATTTATTTTCCAACGTATTTAATAATTCATCGTTATATACGAAATTTCCTTGTGGTTTATAGGATGTAATGGGTGTAAACGTTTTTTGAGATTGTGCTTTTGTATTTGTTAATGGGTCTTTTGTTTTAAACATCATTTCCTCTAAAGATTTTGGTTCTACATTTCCATTCCCATTCCCATTTCCGATAGCTTCTACATTATCTACCTTTACACCGTATTCATTGACAATGATACCAGTTTTCTTTTTTAATTCGGTTCTTACATATGATGGTACCCAGTGCGCCCACGAAATTAATAATGTATTTGGATGAATATATCGAACATTGAATCCATTTTCCTTTAATTTATCCATTAAATACGCGATACATAATCCATTATCATATTTTGGTACACCCATAATTACTTCTGGCACTAAAAACCAACAGAAATTTTCGTCGAGTTTTTGGCGTGCCGTCGTTTTGATGCGAACGTGGATACGATTTAATATTTTATTATATAGAGCCAATTTGCTTAAATCATATTGTTTCTTCTTCTCATATAAATCATCTATATTCAACTTTTCCGAAAAATCTGTTACATTTTCTAATGTGAATATATTTGCCATATTACAACAAACAAAGAAAAAAGTTTTTCTATTATATTGTATTGTCTGAAAAAGCGATTAAATATATTTTATTTCATATAACTATTATACCCTTATTACCATTACTATTATTATTATGACTATTAAACATCTTGTAATTAGTGGTGGCGGTCCGACTGGACTAAAAGCAATAGGTGCTCTTCAACATCTAGAGCAAAATGGTGTTTGGAATATTAATGATATTGTTTCTATTTATGCTACTTCAGCTGGCGCCATTGTGGCGATTTTGTTAGCTTTGAAATTTGAATGGTCTGATATTACAGATTATATAATTAAAAGACCGTGGCACGATGCGTACCCATTCGGTGTGGACCAAGTATTTGAGGCTTATTCTAAAAAAGGGTTATTTGATATTTCGATTTTTAATATATTTTTCAAATCATTATTTAATGCAAAAGATGTATCGTTAAACATCACCATGCAAGAATTTTACGATTATTCCAAAATAGAATTGCATTTTTTCACACTTGAATTAAATCAATTTAAAATAGTTGATATATCTTATAAAACTCATCCGGATTTACATCTATTAACCGCCATCCATATGACATGTGCGTTACCTATGATTGTAACACCGGTATGTGTTGACGAACACTGTTATGTCGATGGTGGAGTAGTATGTAATTATCCGTTGAATTATTGTTTGGATCAGCATCCGAATGTAGATGAAATTCTTGGGTTAAGAAACGCATATGAGAATTCTCATCATAATATAGTAAATAATGAATCCACTATATTAGATTACGCTATGAATTTTATAAATACCCTTATTTGTAATGTTGATACAGAGGGGAAACAAATTTCTATTCCAAATGAAATCGCTTATAAAACGATTCATATGAATTTGTCGTATATTAGAACGGCTGTGTCGTCGCAAGATGTTCGACAACAACTATTTGATGATGGGTTAAATGTCGCAATTGATTTTGTTGTAAATAAAGTGGGCAAGGAAGAGGACGCGGAAAAAGAAAAGGAAAAGGAAAAGGAAAAATAGTTTTTTTATAAGACAGTATTCAAAAATTTAGTAATATTATCCTTAGTTGGTTTTGCATCAAATGAAATGATTTGACCATCCTTCAATAAAATAATGGTTGGAAATCCTTCTACCTTATACTGGGTCATTAATTTTTCAGTATCAGGTGTTTCTGTTGTGCAATTTACATCTGTAAATAGTATCTTATAACCATTTATAGCCTTGCCGTTATATTCAGCCTTTACTTGTTCCCATTCTGGTTTACTCGCCTTGCAATGAGGACACCAATCTGTCGAGAACATCATTATTTCTGATTCTTTTTTGGAATCAAATCCTTCTTTCCCAGATGGTCTAAAACTAGGAGCCATTTGTTGTTTAAAATAAGAATACGCAATAATAATCAATATAATTACACATACTACAATCAACATAGTTTTCCAGCTCATAGATGTAGCCATATTTTTAATTTTAGATAAAAATCCGGTATCAGACGCACTACCAGTTAAACTAGGAAAAAAACGAACCGATTTTGCTGAAGAACTCATCGTATATATATTTACTAAGAATAAATTAGTATATTTATCTAAACGAAATAAAAAGATTTGTACAATAAATAGTATAAGAAATATCGATAATATGTTATTTAGAAATTCATCCGGATTACTTATTGAAATAAATAAAAATTCATATAAGAATGATCAATTATATTACACCAAAATATCCGAAATAAAGGGTCTAAATATAACAACAAATACAAATACAAAAATAAGTTTGGAGACAATAGAAAATAAATATTCTACACAAGCTATAGGAAAATTATTATCTAGTTTCTAAAATATTGAGTTTTCTTCAGAATCCCATAATTACTATAATATATTTGGTAGTTTTATTTTTCTTGTGATATATTAGTATGACAAAAACGCGTAAAAATAGGTCATCCTATAATAAAACAAAAAAACATAAACAGATCTATACAAAAAAAGAATATAATAGTGGGGATGGAATGTTGACTGCAGTATGGGGACCGAGTATGTGGCATTATTTACACATAATGAGTTTTAATTACCCAGTTGAACCAACTATAGAAGATAAAAAATATTATCGCGAATTTGTATTAAACTTACGTTATGTATTACCGTGTAAATATTGTAGAATGAATTTAAAAACAAACCTTAAACAATTACCCATCACAATGACGGTTATGAAAAATCGTGATTCATTTTCACGATATATATATAATCTTCACGAGCTTATTAATAAAATGCTTAATAAAAAATCAAATCTATCTTATTGTGAAGTGAGAGAAAGATTTGAACATTTTAGGTCAAGGTGTACGGATGAAAAACCGAAATTATTTAAACTGTCTGATTTGCGTTTAAATAAAACAAGAAAATCTGGATTAAAAAAGGAAAAGGGGTGTACTGAGCCACTTTATGGTAAAAAATCGAAATGTATTATTAAAATTGTACCACAAGATGAGAAGGTTGAATCTTTTCAAATGGATAAAAAGTGTATTAAAAATCGCGGATAAAAATATAATAATGATATTTTTTATTACAATATCATTATTTTGTGGAGCGAAGGAGTTCTACTACATACCAAAATTAGAAAAATCAGATAAAACTGGAACTGGTAAATATTCATTATTTACAGAAGATCTTGCGTTTGCGTTCATATCATTTGATGAACTATAACTAGCGCCATTACCACCTCCATTTCCCCAGTTACCATTTGGTGAGCCATAATTTGATCTACTACTCTTATCACGATCCCATCCACTAAATGAATTTTCATCTGAATTACCGCCACCATAATTTGGTACTTTCTTACACGCAAAATCTGAATCTTTATTACTACACCTTTTACATCCAGGACAAGGAGGACATTTTTTATCAGAAGATGAAGAACTAGTATTCGCACATTGTGAAGGACATACTGGAGGAACTATTTGTGATTTCAATATATATAAATTTTCTTGTCCAGGCGGAATCATACTTTTCGACACACCGGGAGGAAACACACTATCATATGTAGAACCATTTAAGTTATTATTTGTTGGTACAGATGGTGTTAAAGGTGATGTTGAAGTTGAAGTTTCTGTTGCTGCTGATGTTGCTGCTGATGTTTGGTCTCCTTGATATGTATAACTATTTGTTGCGGTATAAATTCTAATAGTTCCGTCTGGTTTTGTCACTTCAATTGCGTACTGTCCATCTTTTCCAACAAATATACGCGCGGATTCACCGGTTGAACTTGTAAAATTTGATTTTCCAAATGATGCCATTAAACTACTAATACTATTTGTAAAATCTTTATTACTTGTAGAGCCACTTACATCTGTTACTGCTGTTACAGGTGCGTTTATAATATACTTTGTAGTTTTTCCATTACTACCAACTACAGAAATATATTGATATCCATCACTAGACATTATTTTTGCAGTACCTCCATCGGGACCATAAAATGTGGTTGGGGAAGAAGATTTACTATAATGATCATAATTATCATAGTTCATACTAGAATTACTTGATTTTGATCCACCTGAAGAGACACCTGAATTTAATACAACTATATTATCTTTAGATTCAAACCCTTCTTTAAACATTTTACCTCCTAAAAAATAAAATAAAATTAGAAATAATATTGTCATTATAGCTAAAATAATTATTGTACTTTTTTTCATCATTAGATTCATTGTATATTTTATATTGTGAAAATATATTTATAATAATAATTGATTTACAATTAATCCGATTTTATCAGAATACCATAAATAAAATGACAGAAAATAACGAGATTTTACTAAAAATAAAAAAAACACGTGTAAAACCAGCACCATTGGCAAAATATTATAGTGATAATTTAAATAGTATAGAAATAGGTGTAGATGAGGTCGGTCGTGGTCCTCTTTTTGGACGGGTTTATACGGCGGCGGTTATTTTACCTAAAGATGATAGTTTTGACCATTCAAAAATGAAAGACAGTAAAAAATTTCATTCTAAATCAAAAATGATAGAGGTTGCGGAATATATAAAAGATAACGCAATCGCTTGGTCTGTTTCATACGAAGATGAAAAAACAATTGACGCTATTAATATTTTACAAGCGACACAACAATGTATGCATAAATCTATTTCCGAAATTATTAAAAAAACAGTTATACCTAATACATCACATATTAAACTGTTAATAGATGGTAATTATTTTAAACAATATACTACTTACAATACGACACATCAAAAAATCGAACAATTAGATTATGTTTGTATTGAAGGGGGAGACAATAAATATTCCGCGATTGCTGCCGCGTCTATCCTAGCAAAAGTTGCTAGAGATACTTATATTGAAGAATTATGTACAGAACATCCAAATCTCGTGGAGCATTATAGCATTGACTCAAATAAAGGATATGGTGCAAAAAAACACATGGATGGTATTCAAGAACACGGTATTACAATTTGGCATAGGCGATCATTTGGTCCGTGTAAAAAATTTGTATAAATCTTCAAACGTGTAAATATAAGCTATTTAGAAAAAATTGATTTATATTAATGTATTTTGTCATATGATACATTTCCAAACAAGAATAATATTAATATTTACAATGAAAGTAATGGTTTTTGATACAGAGACTACGGGGTTGCCTAAATATATGAAACATACTCCAAATCAGAATAATTTGGATAATTGGCCTCATATTGTTCAACTGAGTTATATAATATATGATACAGATACAGATAGTGTGTTAAATATAACAGACCATATTATTCGAGTTCCAGAGGGAGTTCAAATTACTGAAGAAAACGCAGCAATTCACGGTATCACACAGGAAATTTCTCGGCAAGGAATTCCACTTAATGCGGCGCTGGATGAATTTATGGTAGATTTTGATAAAGTTGATTTAATCGTCGCGCACAATATCGAGTTTGATAAAAAAATGCTAATGGTGGAATTATATCGCGCGAATTATATTTTGTGCGTAGATAAAATAGAAACCTCAACAAAATACGTGTGTACTATGCAAGAAGGAATCGATATTTGTAATATAAAGGCTTTTACTAAAATTGAAAAAAAAGAATATATTAAATGGCCTACGTTAGCAGAGCTGTACCATCATCTATTTCATTATGAACCCAAAAATTTACATAATTCATTAAATGATGTTGCAATTTGTTTGAGATGCTTCTTAAAAATGCAATTCGATAGAGATGTATGTGAAAAAAATGATACTATTTTACAAATGGTAAATAAACTAAAATAACCAAAAAACAAATAAAAACAAAAACAAAATAAACAACTGAAAAAAAGGCACCAGGAGGTGTGTTTCTTTTTTCTTTAAGTATGAAAATCAATAATATATATAAAAGGAAAAAAGTTGCGTTTTCCAAAAGTCGTTTGGTTTTTCCTTTTTGGACAAAAATAAATGTCCAAAAATGGCATAGGTCGATTCCTTCCCCGAAAAAGGGTGTTTTTTTTGGCTTATGTAGACAAAAGTGAAAATCGCGAAATAAATTGGCTGCATAATTTTTTTTTGGAAAATATATATTTTTATAAAAAGGTTTAGGAATTATTTTCTATGATAAATATACGACAACAAATGACAACGATTTCGACAACAGAAAAAAGTTCCAAAGGTTCCAATATATTTAATTGTGAAAATTGTGATTATACTACGTCACGTTATAGTCAGTATACTCGTCATTTATCGACATCTAAGCATATAAATAACAACGTGTCGACAATCAAGAACGTTCAAAAAGTTCCACCAAAAATATACGCGTGTAGTTATTGCGATAACATCTATAATGATAGAGCAGGGTTATGGCGTCATAAAAAGAAATGTAAACAAGAAAAAGAAAAATGTGATGATGAATTATTGAATAATAGTAATTTAATACTAGAAATGTTGAAAGAAAAATCGTTACCAACCGAAAATAATGAATCATTAATAATAGAATTATTAAAGCAAAATCAAGATTTCAAAAATCTAATGATTGAACAGAATAAATACATGATGGAGCAATCCAAACAAATGATGGAGCTAGCAAAAAACGCAGGAAATAATACCAACTGTAATAACACAAATAACAAATTCAATATGCAAATCTTTTTGAACGAGACTTGTAAGGACGCAATGAGTATAACTGAATTCGTAAATTCTCTCGTTCTAACCTTTAAAGATTTAGAAGATTTAGGTCGATACGGGTATACACAAGGAATAACCAATATATTTACTAGAGGTTTACAAGCAACAGAAGTATCAAAACGACCTATTCATTGTAGTGACATAAAAAGGCTGATAATTTATATTAATGATACAAATGGCTGGGAAAAAGATAATAGTTCCCAAGAAAAAGTAATCCAATTAATAAAGAAAATAGCAGGAAAAAATCTAAGACAAGCGACCGAATGGATGAGAATAAATCATTCAATGATACACGGACCAGATTCATATGAGCAACGCCAATATTTGAAAATGATTTCGCAATGGTTTGGGGGTACCGACGAGGAGAATGTGAAAATCTATAACAAAATCATCCGAAATATCGCACCACAATGTTATATTGATAAATATCCTGCTTTGAAGTAGAATCCTTTGATTAGATTAAAGTCCTTCGACTAAAGTCTACGGAAAACGCCAATTTTTATAAAAATGTTATTTTTATAAAATATTTAAAAATGTATTATTATAGTGTATTAGTAAAATGAATAATGAAGATAAAATTAAGTTATTAGAAGAAGAAATTGAAATATTAAAAGAAAAATTAAAAAAATATACAGCACCTAAAAGAAGCAAAATATTTTACGAAAATCACAAAGAGGAAATTAAGCAAAAAGCTAGAGAGTATAAAGAAAAAACAAATTATAATACAAATATTCCAAAAGAAAAGAAGAAAGAATATAATAAAATTGCGTATCAAAAAAAAAAAGAACAAATGAAACAAACTCCTTTGACAGTAATATCAGGAGTTCCATCGCTTTTCGCTACGCCTACACCCAGCGCCTTCGGCTACGAGTCGCTCCAAAATAAAAATATTATTATTTCAAATGAAAATATTTAGGAATAATTTAGAAGATTTTTCGTTAAAACTACTTAAATATTATCTTTATATATAATAGAATGTCGAAAGTAGAAATAGATTATTCAAATACCATTATTTATAAAATAACGTGCAATGATCCGAATGTGAATGATGTATATGTAGGACATACTACAAATTTTGTTCAAAGAAAGCACGCACATAAACAAAGTTGTATAAATGAAAAATCGCCAAATAATAAGTGTAAGTTGTATGAAGTGATTAGAGCCAATGGTGGATGGCTAAATTGGAATATGGAAATAATACATTTTTGTAATTGTAAAAACCAATATGAAGCAAGAATAAAAGAGCAAGAATATTTTGTATTGTTAAATGCGAATCTAAATAGCGTTGAACCAATGCCGCCAAAAAAAACAATATTAGTTAAATCGTCACTATCTCATTCTGTTAACACTCCAGGAGTTCATCTGATTACACAATGTGCTGTCGACACGAACAAAATTGAATTAACATCTGACATATCAACAAATAATACGAATAAAAATATAAAAAAATATCGATGTGAAAAATGTCATTATACATCCACCAGACAGAGTCAATATGATAGACATCTAATTACAACAAAACATCTAAAACCGAATATAACCCTGACCAATTTGGTCGAAAAATTTCCTACAATATCATCATTTGATTGTGTATGTGGCAAAATATATAAACACCAATCCAGTTTATGTAATCATACAAGAATATGCACTGAAAAAATGAAATTTAATGATGCTATCCAATTAACTCCAAATAACAATAATATTATAATAGAGATATTGAAGCAAAATAATACAATATTATTAAAAAATCAAGAATTCAAAGAATTATTTTTAGAACAAAATAATGATTTCAAATCAATGATTTTAAAAAAATCGTTACCAACAGAAAATAACGATTTAATAATAATCGAATTGTTAAAACAAAATCAAGATTTCAAACATCTAATGATTGAACAAAATAAATACATGATGGATCAATCCAAACAAATCCTGGATATAGCAAAAAACGCAGGAACACTACCCCGATAAATACCCGACTTTGAAATAAATCATTCGCCTTTTGCTGCGCTTAAGGTGATGACTCGCTCAAATATTGTAAAAAAATTGATATATTTTTTATAATATTGTAATAAGCAATATAATTACACACAACATAGTTGTAAAAATGGCACAATATGATCCGTTAATAGTTCGATCCTTTTATCGCAAAGGAAAAAGATGTTATTATTCATATGACGATGAATTATATGCGGCTACATTTCCAGAAGAATGGGTTGAAAATCATTTAGATGGAACAGGTCCAAAAGAATGTGAAAACTGTGCGGAATATGGTAGTTGGAATGGTGTTTTTATCGGATATTGTTGTAATTGCGCAATTCACGATTATTGTGGCACAAGAGGAAAGGGATTTATTTATCCAGGACACGAACTTGAGAATGAGTGTAACAAAGAATTTCCTAGTGTGTTTGATACCTATTTGAAAGACGTACATCATAGTGATATAGGTGATGTCGATTTCAATAATTCAATAGAAACAACTGGTCAATTAGAAATTATGGAGGAAAACACCGATATTACACGAAGTATTCTGAATAATATTTGTAGACAAAGTTTAAGAGTTATGATGAACTCCTTCGACCGTCGTCTCCGGAGTTAAGTCGCTCACCTGCGCCTTTTGCTGCGCCTTTTGCTGCGGTTAAGGCTTCGGATAGCTCCAAAATCAATCTCCACCCAAAAATAAAACATTTAAAAAAATTGAAACACTTTTTATATATAAATCCATATTACCTTTCACAAGCAATAAAACATTAAAATGACACAACAATTAAATAAGGTAAAGAACGCTGCTCTGGATGCTTTAAGAAAGCAACGTATTATAACAAGTCCACGTGATTTGGTATTATATACAATGCTTGAAAATCATCCATCTTTAAATAAACCAGACGATGTTGTATATGTATATGAACACGTGATGGATCAGTTTAAATATAATAGAATGCGAAATGTTAATGTGTTACATCCAATAGTAGTAACGAATCAACAAAATGTAATAAATTATGATGAAGTTAATTTGATGGCTGATATTCTTGATAATAATATTAATAATAATAATCAACAACTAGAAGAAAATCCAGAATATGGCTTCTCTAATATTGAGACAAATGGATATGGTAGTAATTATAACGGAGGATATGACTCATACTAAAAAATAAAAATAAAAAGCAAATAAAAAATAAAAATAAAAAGCAAATAAAAAATAACCAATAAAAATAACAAGTATATATTTGTTATTTTTTTACACACTATTTATCCATTTTAACCATAATTCAGTCTGGTCAGGATTACCATAATTTCCATATTTTTGTAAATTATTATCCACCGCATTTTTTTTATGTTTTGAACATAAATTATCTTTTTTTACTAGACACCCACAATGGTTTCCTTTATTTTTTCCTTTTGAAAAAATATATTGACATCCAAAAACGTCGGTACTAACCAAAGTTTTTTGATTGTGATCCATTCTATGATATGATTTACTCTCTATAATAATATAGTAAAATGGCTCTATATAACTTTTACAATCTATTTTTATATTCTCTATTCTCTATGCAGAGCACATTTCACAAATCTCATCTTTTTCAGCTGCCTTATTTTTTTCGGGTTCAATAGTGAATTGTTGTGCCTGATGTTTTGCTTTTCTTCTTAAATAATAAATACCGGTTTTTAATCCCATTTTCCATGAATAAAAATGCATAGATGTCAATGTATTATAATTCGGGTCTTCTAACCACAAATTCAAACTTTGGCTCTGACATACAAACGCACCTCTATCAGCCGACATGTCAATTAAATGTTTCATCGGCATTTCCCAAACAATTTTATATTTATTTCGAATATGTTCTGGTAAATCAATTAGCTGTTGAATACTACCTTTATTCGCAATAATATTATTCTTTATTTTATCATTCCATAATCCCAAATCAATTAATTCTCTCATTAAATATTTATTCACTACAACAAATTCCCCAGCAAGTGTTCTACGACTATAAATATTACTAGTTATCGGTTCAAAGCATTCATTATACCCTAAAATTTGAGATGTACTTGCGGTGGGCATTGACGCAATTAATAAAGAGTTGCGTAATCCGTTCGCAATGATAGACGATTTTAAAATAGACCAATCGTATCGTTTAGATGGAGTTACATTCCACATGTCAAACTGAAGAATACCTTCCGATGCTGGTGATTTTTCAAAAGAACTATATGCTCCTGCGTGGTCCAAATTTAAATCCGTTATTTCTTTTACAATAGGGTTTCGACTTTTTAATTCCGTCGGTAAATTAGAGACATTGACATATTCATCAGGTTCTAACGTAGTAAAATCAACATTATTACCTAGGTGCGTTCTAATCATTATCATATCCAAATGTCTTTCTTTCGCGAGTTCATTACTGCGTTCAAGCGCAGCGTGGTACATTGTTTCAAATATGAGTTTATTTATTGTTTTTGCTTCATCACTATGAAACGCTACATCCATCATAATAAACACGTCAGCTAATCCTTGAACACCAATGCCAATTGGTCTATGTAATAAATTACTACGTCGTGTTTTGGTAGTGGGATAAAAATTAATATCAATTATTTTATTCAAATTTGACGTGACAACTTTTGTCACACTGTGTAAATGTTCATAATCAAATGATTTTTTTTCTTCATTTACAAACGCAGGTAGCGCAATACTAGCCAAATTACAAACGGCTGACTCTTTATCGTCAGAGAATTCTAGAATTTCTGCACACAAATTGGAACTTTTAATAGTTCCAAGATTTTTCTGGTTTGATTTGTTATTCGCCGCATCTTTATATAATAAATAAGGTGTCCCAGTTTCCATTTGAGAATCTAAAATTTTAAACCACAAATCACGCGCATTTATTGTTTTGCGAATAAGATGTGGAGAAGATTCGTATTTCATATATAATTCTTCGAACTTTTCCCCATATACATCGGATAAATTAGGACATTCGTTTGGACAAAAGAGAGACCATTTCCCATTCTCTTTAATACGCTTCATAAATAAATCGGGAACCCATAACGCGTAAAATAAATCACGTGACCGTAATTCTTCGTCGCCTTGGTTTTTCTTCAAATCTAAAAATTCTACAATGTCCGCGTGCCACGGCTCTAAATAAATCGCAAAGGAACCGTTTCTTTTCCCTGAATTGTGAACCAACCCCATATCAGTAAGATAATTATGGTTATCAATCATATTAAAATCGTATACATCCCCTTCATAGTTTATTTTATTAATAGACCGAATTCTTCCCCATAATATTCCATTCCATTCAAAATACTTAAAAAATATCCCCGGTTTTTTAAATTGAATAATACTTGATAAATTTGGATGTTTTGGGATTCTTAAACAATAACTTATTTTTTTGTTTGTAATAGTCCTTCCATGTATAGTGGTGTGTGAAGACCCTATGTAATTTTTTACATTACCTGAAGTTAAAATTCCTAATCTTAAAAATAAATATCTCATCTGCATTATAAGTTTTAATGAAGTATTATAAAACTGTAATTCCTTTAAATTTGACCCATCTGTTCTTAATAATCCTTCAACAATCTTTAATGTCTTATTTATAGGAAGATGTAAAAAACTATCTATTATATATTTATCATTATTATCGTCATATAACATATCTCGGGTTATTTGTAATGATTCCCAACAAGTCCATTTAATACTTGTACATCCTGGATGTGATGATTCCCAAAAATGTATTTTTTTATTATTTAAATACTGTTTAACAAATGTAATTAATTCGATTTTTGTAATATTGTTTAAAGTAATACCACATTCATTTCTATTACGACAAATATGTCCATCACCTAACATCATTCCATAAAATTTATAGTAATCTAAGTCATTTATATCATTATCTTTTACATAAGTTGGAATGGGAAACCCCACAATATCATCTTCAGTTAATTCAGACGCATTATAGAAGTCGGGTTTAATCAGTCCTGTTTCTAATTTTTTTTTGATACTGGAATAAATTGTAATTTTCTTTTGATTTTTAATTAAATACAATTGGTGTTCCATTGTAACTTTTACAGGAAATAATGTATTTGTCGCACGTATTTCTAATATTTCTTTATTAATATGATTTTTAACAACACCATTTACTTTTTTAAAAGTTCCATCGTGTGTAACTAGTTCATCTATATTTGCTACAATATCTTTCATCTGTTTTGGTCCTTGCTTTGAATAAACCCACGTGTCTGGAGTAAAACACTGATTTATAAATCTCGCCGTATCATTAAACACACGTAACATCGGGACAATCCCAGTAGATTTTCCATTTGTTCCTCTAATAATAGAATTATTCGCGCGAACATTATGAATATGAAGACCCACACCTCCAGCCCATTTAGAAATATTCGCACAATCGTGTAGAGTATTATAAATGCCATCTAAACTATCTTCTTCCATTCCAAGTAAAAAACACGATGACAATTGTGGCTTCAAAGTCCCTGCGTTGAACAGTGTTGGTGTTGCGTGTGTAAAATATTTTTGAGACATTAAATGGTATGTTTCTTTAACTAATTCCAAGTCATCGCCGTGAATACCGATAGCAACACGTAACCACATATGTTGCGGTCGTTCAACTATTACGTTATTTATTTTGAAAAGATACGATCGTTCTAATGTTTTAAATCCAAAATAATCAATTAAATAATCACGGTCATAATTGATAATTTCATCAAATTCTACACTATATGCGGATACGGTATTAGCCAAATTGTGAGAAACAATCGGGGAATGGATTCCATTGGTGTCGTGATTTAAATACAATTTAGAAATGACGTCTGAAAAAGACGAGCTTGTGTTTTTATGATGATTTGAAACTACAATTCGACCAGCTAAAATACCATAATCGGGATGTTGTGTAGACATACCTGCGCATTGTTCGGCGGTAAGTTCGTCGATTTTTGTAGTAGAAATTTTATCATATAGTTGATCAATTACCTTCATTGCTAATGAAGAATAATTTATCTGGATGTTTACTTCTTGACCAATTTTCTTAATACGATTTAGAATTTTATCAAACGCAATATCTACTAATTTCCCATCACGCTTAATAACTCGCATATCCATTGTATTATCCATTGTATGATATAATGTAAAATGTCTATATTCATTTTATTATGAATTATTATGAATTATTATGAATTTTATGTAATAATTTATAAATAAAAATACTAGTATTGTGTAATGATATTTTTGGAGCGACCCGAAGCCTTAAGCCGAGCAAAAGGCGCCGGTGAGCGACTGAACTCTGTAGGCGTAGCCGAAGGAGTTGCAACCTATATTGGGTGTTATTATACATTGATTCACATTATATTTATGATAACTATTGTCACCATTTTATTATTTAGCAATAATATTACATATTTAACAATATTACTGATAATTTTAGTATTGGATATATTTGTAAATATTCTTAGTCACGATTGTCCTTTGACTAGTTTTGAGGAGAAATATTCACAAAATAGTACCACACAAGATTTTTCACATAGGATTTCACAATTAGGAATATGTTGTAATTGCAATCATATTTATGAAAAACAACTAAACGCATTAATGAATATTTTTTTAATGATTTTAGGTAAAATTATTATTATATTATTGGTAAAGTTGTATCGAGTAATATTAGTAAAATAAAATTCTAATTTATTTGTATTATAAAATTATTATAAATGAATAAAAATAAGAATAACACTAAAAATGTATTGCGTGACGTGTCGTCTACGAAAATAAAACCATTTATTCATCAATATTTTGGAAATAATTATTCCGTTTTCCATAAAATTATGTTAATTATAATACTATTTATTGGATTATGTGTTAATGATATTATTATTTTAATAATAACACTCATCGTATTAACGTTGGAATCGTATATTAATATATCAAATGATGATTATCCGTTCACTTTATTAGAACAAAGAAATATGATACGTTCTCGTGAAAAAAAAGAAAGAAAAAGAAGGAAAGAAGGAAAAGAGGGAAAAAAAGGAAATGATTTAAAAATAAATAGTAACGATAATTATTTCATCACAACTCAATCTGAAATTATTATAAATATATGGATATTTATTGGATTAAAAATTTTAATAATTATTTGTCATAATATGTTTATGCAAAATATAATTATATAAAATTATATATAATAATGACCTCAAACACAAAAGGCATAATTTTCCTATCTGGAATTTTACTAATTATTGTGGCCTCTTCATTCATAATTAATAAATCTATGTTTCAAGAAGGATACAGTAATTATTTAGCAAATAAAGAGCCAGGTAACAGTGCTAGTGAAGTAGGTACACTTCTAGCGGATAGTTATCCTTCCACTGGTCGATCTACTGTAAGTGATAACAATTATAATACCAGATGGCAAGATTATCCTGTATTTGGCGTGGGATCATTCGCACAAATTACAAATAATTTACGCTATTGGAAAAATCCAGATGAATCGCAGTGTCGTACTCCTGAATTTTGTAATGCGTTATATAATGACAAACAAGTGAAGTCCAATATTTCAAAACCGTTACCACCTGCTCCAGCAGTAGATAATAATAATATTCGCGTTAATTTTTACACCACAAATAAAAACTTATTTCTTGGTCCACAAATTGGACCGGAATTACCTGCTTTCTAAAAAAGCTAAAATTACTTTTATTCAAAATACATAATAAAAGTAATTTGATATTATGTTGTAATGGACGCAATAAATCATTTTGGAACAACGACAACAAATAAAAATGACATATTAGACCCACTGTCTATTATTATAAAACTTTTTATTTATTCGTATAAACCAGCTGGCACCAAAATATCCATAGGAAATAATAGAATATACATACAGGAAAGCACGTATATTCAGGGTATAATACGAAAAATAAACGGTGATACCAAGAATGATATCACTATTTTAACGTGTCCAGTATTATACGCGTGTTTGAATTATTTGAAAAATACAGAAACACGAAAAGCATATATCCCGATATTCAAAATCGCAATGGAAGGACTTGTAAATATGAAACAAACATATACCGGAACACCTATTATATATAATATTGAGCATATCATAAATATCATTCAACTATTTTTGGATGATACCACAGATACTGGTGGGACGGATTCTGTTATAAACCAGGATACGCCTCTTTTCAAAATTAAAGAACATATTTATCATCTATTGAATGATTCGTGGACTACTGATAGAAAAAATATATTATTTGGGTATATTCGAGAAATAACAGATATTGCAAATACGAATATTAATCTAAAATTATTATTGATTGACGGGTTATCCAAATTTATGGATTGTATGGATACATTTGTATCAAATACATTATTACATCCATAAGTAATATAAAAATATATTATATATTATATATTAATAAGATATTATGGATATGGATATATCAAAAAATATTGTATGTGTAACACTTTATTATGACAAATATGAAGCATATTATGGTGATGGTCTTTATCCTCAACTTACGAAAGCTACTCCGTGTACCAAAGAAGTTATCATTTCGTTTTCACTTGATAATCAAAATTATTGGAGACAAAAAAATGATGACGATAATCAGGGTATTTGTGGATTAGATGGGGATATTGGTCATTTATTATTGGCAAAAATAAATGAACTAGCTGTTGAACAAAATATAAATGCAGGAATAGGAATAAAAAACAAATATGATTTAATTATATACCCAAATAAATAAAAATACAAATATACAAACTCATTAGGCTACTACTTCAATGATTATTTCTTAGTTTCATCAAACGATTCTGTTCTTATTTTGATGACAATATTTGTTCCTGGATTTATTGATGGTGTTGTATCGATATCAGAAATTGAAGTATTATTCAAACTCCTTCGACTAACGTCTACGGAGTTCCCTCGCTCACCGGCGCCTTCGGCTACGGCTCGCTCCAATTTACCAACACTAATTTTACCACTACTCTTATCAATATTTAATAAACAACTATTTATTTCAATATTTGCTCCTACTACTACTACATCCTCTTTTTTTATGCGTTTTTTTGGTGCGCGATGCTGAAATCCGCTATTGCGCTCTTTTTCAATAATTCCCCATAATTCTTTTAACGTATGAACATTATCCTGAAACCATTTTTTATTCCTTAGAACAAGTACACAACTTACTTCTTCTAATTTCCAGAAGAGATTTTTAATCCACGTGTATCCTATTAGTTGGTTTTCTTCTATTATTTTTTGTTCCCATACATCATTAAAATATTCCTCCGTCATTAATAATGGTTTATATACATAAATTGGTCTACCTTCATTTGTCGAAAAGTACATTATTATTCCTTTATAATTTCCGTTATCGGTTGTTAAAAAGTCTCCATCTGCATTAAAGTCCTCAACCGATTTATATTCAACAAATCTTGTTTCTAAAAAGTCGCATTCATCCAAGTCACACGTTTCCATTTGTAATTGCGTCTGAATCCAATATTCTTTTTTGGGAATACCTGTTATTTCACGATTCACAATATTTTTAATTTCAAGCATGCGTCCGAAATTTGGTAGAGTATGGTCACCGATTATACCATCAGGACTCGCCCCTAAGAAATGATATGTGTCGTGCTGAATACATCCAAAATCTTGTACTTTTGTTTTATATACGTGTTCATAATACATAACTGAGAGGGGTTCATATTTTTGTCCCCAATGCATTGGTGAATTTACATTTACAAATTGATTTTTGGGAGGTGTTGTTGTTGTTGGTGTATCTATAATTATAGGTTGGCATTTTTCATAAATAAGTTGGTTTCTTGCGCTTTCATTTTCAAATGCTTTATATGCGTTCGATGCGGTAATTAATTGATGTCTAAACGCGTACCATTCGGGTGTTCTTTGCGCGGGTTGTGGAAGTTCGCTTAAATATTTTACTCTATTTGAAATTTCAGTTATATTGGATGGTTTCGTAGAAAATGTATTTGGGAAAGATCTACACGGCATAAAATGGAGGTAAAACAAATCTTCTGCTATTTTTATCATATTGTCTATATCATCTTCAATTTCATCATCTAATAAAATATTATTTTCGAGAATAATAGTCATAATTTCTGTAGTATGGTCTATCATATTATCTCGAAAATCTGGTTCACTGATAGCCGATGGATTATCAGTTACATAATCGTGCATTATTTGTAAACAATCATTAATAACCTCATCGGTGTCGAAAAGTGATTTTAAATCTTCTGTTGAATCAGTATCGTCACCATCATCTGAATCATAATTTTCCTCTTCCAATTCGACGACAATATCGTCTATTATATTTTCTAATTCTTCAAGGTCTGATAACAACATAGTATATTATATTTGTTATATACTATATTGTCTTGGTTTTATATCAATTTTATTTTTTACAGTAATTTATTCTTTATCCGAATCGGAACCTGCGTCTGCATCAATTGCCGATAATTGTTGTTTTTTATTATTTTTAATAGTCCCTTTCACCTTTTTAGGAGGTAAACTTTTTAAAGTAGACACTCTTTTATCCGTATTTCTCAATGTAAAATGTTTAGTAGGTTTATTATAAAATATTGCGGGTATATCTTTAATTTCACCTGTTGTTTTATCATAATCTACATCTTTTACCCGTTGGAATTTTTTTCTATCCAATGAATCTTTGAGAAATGCCACAAGAAGTGACGCTTCTTCACTTGTTAATTCTTTATCTTTTGCATATGTTTCTGCAAAGCTCAATAATTTTTTTGTTTTTAATGTTTTATCCAATTTACTCCACGGTTCAATTTGTGTGTTATTTTTATTGTCTTCTAAAAATTTTTCCAAATTACATAAATCATTTGCTGTTGATTTTGATTCTTTAAAAACGACACCACTTAAAAGCATTGTTTTATATTTTAGATTTTTTAGTTCAACACATTCTTCTTCTTTTATAGCGGTCTCCATAATACTATACTATATAACGTTAAGTTTAATTCACTTTCGCAAAGTATTAATATTGTTATAAAGTTTTATATTGATTTTTAGATAATATAATTTATAGATAATATATGCATGATATAATGGACGAAAATGATTTGGAGCGAGTCGTAGCCTTAAGCGTAGCAAAAGGCTCCGGTGAGCAACTTGAATCTGTAGACGGTAGTCGAAGGATTCCGACCGATAAAAAAATTAATATAAGTGGTACTAGTAATCGATATCAAATAAAAAAACTAATATCAGATAGTAATACAATTATTAAAAAAAGAAAAGAAACCGAAAATTGGGATATGCCTGATGAACTTTTTCTGGAAGAAAAACAACAAGATATCGTGTCGTCTGTATATAATAATGTTGCACACGACAATTGGATTAAATACAATTATATTTGTGACAATTATATTACAAATCCAATATATTTAAAGGTGATACTTGGACAAATAGAGAGAAAAGTAGCAAGCTACAAACAACAAGATGTATTAAAAAAAAGATATTGTGATACTCAATTTATTACTCTAGCTGAAGTTATTCATAAATTACACGAATGTAAGTTACAATGTTATTATTGTGTGAACAAAATATTAATATTATATGAAATATCACGTGAACAAAAACAATGGACGTTGGACCGCATAAACAATGATATTGGGCATAATAATGATAATGTATTAATTTCTTGTTTAGAATGTAATTTAAAACGAAGAAAAACGAACAAGGATGCTTTTTTATTTACGAAACAATTAAAAATAATTAAAGGGGAATAAAAAATGGTTAGTTATTTACACATAATAAAAATAATATGTGTAAGTAAATGATGGAATGGAAATGGACATATGGTGGACGTTATGAAAAATCTTGCCGACTTCAAAAACAACAACAACAACAGCAGCAACTGAACCAAAATTCTGATTCTGTACAACATAATATAGCACAAATGGCGCAACATCAATCACTGCTGTCTGAAAATGATATTTGGTCTTTAGACGACCCTATGAATAATATGGGTGATAAACCATTAAATAAACGAGAAGATACATATAATAAAATGTCGGAGAGAGAAATGATCGGGCAAATTGGAATGAGTCCTTTTTCAAATAGTAATTATATAAATGATGTTATGGTCCAAGAAAATTTTTTAAAACCAGTTAGTACATCGTCAGGAAGAGAGAATCAAAGTAGCGAGTAATGATTATTGTAATATTTTTAATACATTTGTCGTTGTTGTTGCTGTTGTTGGGGACCCTTTGTTGCAACTGTGTCCATAACCATTATAAACCCTAAAGTCATAACAATAAACGGCAACAATACCAAAAACCACGAAACAGATTTGTATCCTTTAGAGCACAAAAAGTTCAAGAACCACGTCCAAATAGCAATAGTGATCAATTTCATCATAATCGTAGAAAATTGAAATCTTTTCATAATTACAAATACCAAACTTATCAACGATAACACAAAATAAATTTGCGCGGGGGTGCATAACTCAGCAAGATTCATATTATACATTATAATTATATAAAAACTTTTTATAGATTTTTCTAAATTATATATTTCTAAATTTGATTACGATTTAAAAGGATTTTTACATAGTAAACTAATGTCAACTGCAAGTTATACCACACAAAATGATTTATTATTAACGAATCTGATGGATTTTTATAAAAACCAAGATAATTTACATAGTATGCTAAAGATTATTACAGGCGAATCCAAAATTTCCTTGCGAATTGTTGACTGGTTTGTCACAAATTACGCGAAAAAATATTATACATTGTATTCTTATGAAGATATAAATGGTTCGACCAGACGATTTAAGGTGTATGTAGATTATAAATTAAAATTAAAAGCTTACAGTAAGGCTCGTTTTGACCCTTTTTGCCGATGGGATAGAATTAGCATACCATATAAGGGTGATACTTTTATTGAAACTACCATCGGACAGCTTAATTTCTTTAAATGGTCGTTGGATAATAAAATTATCAATTATATCGAAGAAAATTATGATGCGATTGAGAAGGATATGAATAATCGAAATAGCACGTCGAAGCGTAAGGATATTAGTGTGGATAATTCAAATACGAAAACGAGGAAAAAGAGAGAAGAATTGTCCGTGTCCGCCACCAAAAGCATCAAGAAAGAGGTCGTGGAAATTGTAGTCAATTTTAATTGATGTGATGATATAAAAATCGTTATTAAATTATTATATTTTCGTTATTGAAAGTAAAACCATATAAAGACAATAATATAGTGTATATTATAATGAACCAAATAGATTTTGTCAAATTATTTGAATATAATAAAGGGAGGGATTATGTGTTTTATGAATGTGGAATAACACATAAAAATATTGAAAATGGGTTGACGCCGGATGATGAACGATTGTTAATGACAAAAGGAGATATGTATAAAAACGCAAATATATGTTATAACGTGGATAATATAAATTCTAATGAAGTCTTATCTACAAATAATGATATATACAATAATAATAATTTTGTCATTGATTTAGATAATATTTGGGAATGGCTGGGATTTAGTCAAAAGGCAAGAGCAAAGAATTTATTAGAAAAACATTTTATATTAAATACAGATTATATTAAAACGTTGTTCGATAACGAACAGCAAAAAAAAGGTAGAGGAGGGCATAATAAAGAAGTATTATTAATGAACGTGAAAACCTTTAATTTATTTTGTTTGAAGGCTGATACGGATGTTTCTAATAAAATTCACGAATATTATATTAAACTAGAAAGATTATTTATAAAATCATTAGATGATGAATGCGTATTATTTACCAAAAATACACAAATAGAGGGTGAATTTATTAAATCACTTGATGAATTAATCCCATTATTAGCATCTCAAAAATCTGGTTTAACTAGACACTTAATAAAAAATTATAAAGAAAATTATCATTATATTATTGATAAAACAACATACAATAAGGACCCTAGTAATGTTCGTGGTGGTAATAATTACAAGAATTATATGCTTACAGAGTATACATTTGAATTATTAAAAAATTCTTATAATTTGAGAAATAAATATATTACAAACATAAGTGAAAATGTAAAATGTATAAATATTGGAATGTGTATAGAAAATCAAACTATTGGATTTATTGAAAATTCTTTTCAAGGTGTGGTTGATACGAAGAGACAATATATTTTTGACAAATATAAAGTTGATTTATATTTTCCAGAGTATAAATTAGTTATAGAATGTGATGAAAATAACCATGATGATAGAAATCAAAATGAAGAAAAATTTAGAGAAGAATACATACTATCGTTAGGAAATATTATGATACGATTTAACCCAAATGATACTAAATTTGAATTATCAATAGTATTACGAGAGATAAATAAAGTATTATTTTCAAAAGAAAGTATAGAAAATAGTAAATTAATTTTATTACCTTGAATCCTTCGTCACACTATACCTAAAATATTATATATTTGTTATATATAACATAACAAATGTGTTTTAATTATAAAGTGTCTTTATTGACATTTATAACATCATTTATTACTTCTGGATTATGGATATTTTATGGTAATAATAAATATCATAATGAAAATGTAGTATATGGTATATCATTTTTCTTCATATCGATCATGCAATTTTTCGATTTTGTATTCTGGATTGATTTACACAATACTTATGGAATAAATAAAATAGCAAGTATAATTGCTTCCATTATAAACGCGGGCGCACCAACCATATTCTATTTAATAAAAAATTTATATTATAAACCTTCCTTCAATTCACCAACAACCATTGGTTTTTTATTCATAAATATTATATATTTTATCAATGTCATAATAAATTATGTGAAATATTTATATAATAGTAAACACGTATCAGGTGTTGATAAAAATGGTCATATTAAATGGTCGTGGCTCGCATATTTTAATTCGAAATTGTACGTAATAATGTTAGCACTCAATATGTTCTATTTAACTAATTTTAAATATTCTTTATCAGTATTTTTTATAACTTATTTATTTTTATATTTAAGTTGGAAATATTTTAGTTATAATGTAGGGGAGTTATGGTGTTTTTTTGGTTCAGCTATACCACTAATTATGATTATATTGACTTATTACTTGTGATTTTTGAGAAAAAATATATTATCATTCTAATATAATGACGAAAGCCATTATATTATTATGGATTTTTTTTATGTTGATTTTACTTGTTTCTATAAAATACAATTTACATAGAGATGGAAGATACGTTCAGGGTATACAACTATTTGTAGGATTAAACGTTTTACTTACAACCTATATTATTTTGGTGCAAATAGATAATCATACAGAAGAAGTTAAAAATGAAAATACCACCTTTGTTAATATGTTGATTGGTTACGAAAATGATATTCTAGAAGAATTTATGAAATATCCAAATATGAAATATTTCTTTAATGAGTTGTATAATAATGAAGAATCTAGTGATAATTATAATAGAGACGTATATTTGGAACAATTAATATCTTATAAAATAATATCGTTTATATCATTTCATTCTGTATATTATTTTTCGCATTATAAATTACCTACATTTAGTGATTTACTTATGGAACAACATAAAAGAGTTGTAAGTCTTATAAACGGATTTATGCAATCACCGATATTTGTGAGTTATGTTAACATATATTTGAATAGATATGGTAGTGAAAATCTGGAACGTTTTTTTACATATAATAATATTAATCTACATAAGCGTATCTCCACCAACTAATATATATGTTTTTCTGCAAAAGTGTAAACGTGTAAAAGTGTAAAAATGTAATACCGAAAAACTATAATTTAAATATATAAAATTATTTAAATTATGGGGAACGCCCAGTCAATGCAAAAAATAAATTTCGAAGATGTCCAATTAGCATATAAAAATCCAGAAATATATTTACTAATTAATACATTATCTCAATCAGAACAGAAATGTTTAATATTAAATACTATTAACATTAATCAAGAAGAGGCATTAATTAATAAATATATGAATGGTGATAAAAATGTACGAATTATTATTTATGGGCGGAATTCAAACGATGAAAAAATATACAATAAATACAAACAGTTAGTTGGGTTGGGTTTTGTAAATATTTTTGTATATTTAGGTGGATTATTCGAATGGTTAATGCTGCAAGATATTTATGGTTTTGAGGATTTTCCAACTACTGTGAAACAACTCGATTTTTTAAAATATAAACCTCATCAAAAACTAAATGTCGCGCTCCTTGAAAATGGGTAATAATTTACAATGGTTTTTTCAAAAGTCCTTCGTTAGATAATGTATCCGCACGCGTGTTTTCATTTCTATATACGTGTTGGTAAGTAACTTTTATAAAATTTGATTCGAGTTTTTTTGCTTCGGCGTATAAATATTTTAAATTATGTGAATTCACTTGGTAATCTCCTTTCATTTGATTAATAACTAATTGACTATCTCCTCTAACTAAAATATAATCAATATGTAAAGCGGTTGCTTCTATTAATCCCATTATAAGACCTAAATATTCAGCTCCATTATTTGTAACACGGTCACCTACAAATACACTATCTGCCCATATTTCTACACCATTCTTATATAATACAGCACCAGAACCACCTGGTCCAGGATTTCCTTTACAACATCCATCAAAATTCATAACATATTCTGATACAAATTCATCTTCGTTATTATTATTATTATTATTATTATTATTAGTTGTGGTTATCATTTTATATATAATTTAATATTTACTTTTTAAATATTATTAAATCAAATTTATTTTGAATCCGAAATTCGATTGAATGCTTCTGAATGAATTTGTAATAAATATATTGGATTATATTTTATTTTATAATGTTCGTCGTGTAATTTTATAAAATATACAATTTGTATTAAATTATAAAAACCGTGTCCTATAAAAAAATGCCACATAGGATGACCTAATAATAATATATGATTATTCACGTGTTTACACGTTATTTCAGTGCACGCCCAAATAGCGCCACTTATACTGATAGTAAGTAGAGAGTTAACCGATTTAGTTTTGATGTGTGATTGAAATGATATGTCTAACAATTGTATTAATTTATATATCTTATAATATAAATATACGACAACACACGTGAATAACTCGGGAAACATAAGTCTATAATCTGACATCACATTACTAATCATAAATATATACATTCCAAATAAGTAACAAAGTAATCTATATTTTTTATTATACAGTTGTGTTATCGTCCATTTTTTATCTTGTTTGATAATTTCTAACCCAGATTCAGTCATAGATACAGTTCTTGATCTAACTGATGTAGTTAAATCAGTATCACTATTTTCTCTTATGTATTTATTAGTATATGTTAAAAAATATACGTTATCTGTGTATATAATACCAGAAAAAACTGTTATAATCATAGGGATTTCATCAAATAATGCCCATCCAATATTTCCATACCAATGATATCCAGTAGAGCCGACACCAACTATAGCTAAACTAGCAAACAAAATATCAATAAATAAATCATTACGAACATTCATTAAACCATATACACCAAAAAATACAATAAATAATGAAGAGAATGAATTATAATATTCAGGAAGTCCTAATAAATGTTCTTCACAAAAAGAATGATCCATGTCGGTCCATTTCATTTACAAATAGTTCAGATAATAAATTATATTCTATATATTTTATTATTGTATTAATGTAGTATTAGTCGGTGATGGTTGGATATATGGTATTTTTGGTATTGGTGGTATTGATGGTATTATGGGTATTGCGGGTATAGAAGGAGCGTATATTTTTGGAAATTCTATTTTCGGTATATGTATTTTTGGAATAGGTATTTTTTGTATATTTGGTAATAATGGTGCGATATAAAAAACACTGACTCCAAATAAAAAACAACAATATAAATATGTGGATCTCATTATTATAACAAATCAATATAAATATTTTATTCGTGTAATATATTATAATAGTAATATGTTTCTACCTTTTCTGTTATTTTTTTCTACTTTATGCGCCATTGCTAAAGCGTCTGATCCTGAATGTCCAAGTATGTTATATCCTCTAGATCGTCGAGTAAATACAACATCTTTTACAATTGTTCAATATAATGTTGAATGGTTATTTGTGGATTATTATAGCGAAGCAAATTGTCCCGGGGCAAATTGCTCGTGGAAAAATACGAGTGAAGCAACAACCCACGTTGAGTATGTATCAAAAATTATCAATGATATAAATCCAGATATTATAAATTTATGTGAAGTAGAAGGATGCGATGAATTGAATATGCTTATTAAGAATTTAAATACTGATGGAGGTGCATATATGCCTTACTTAAAAAAAGGCACTGACAGTGCAACTGGACAAAATGTGGGTATGATAACTCGTATTGACCCTACAGGTGACTTAGATAGAACTGATGAACGATATGATTATCCGATTCCTGGTTCTAAATGTAATTATGTTGGCGCCCCAGGTTCTTCTGGTGTAAGCAAAAATTATATATCAGAATTTGTGTTGTATGGTAAAAATGTCGTGTTTATTGGAGCACATTTATTGGCTTATCCGACAGATACAACGAGATGTGCTGAAAGAGAAGCGCAAGCGCAAGTTTTACAAAATGTCATTTTCGAGTATTACAATAAGGGGTATGAAGTAATAATGATGGGTGATTTTAATGATTTTGATGGAGAAGTGATTGATGCGAATAATAATATACCTATCTCTCATACATTGGACATCCTAAAAGGAAATTTTGGAAATCATATTGGAAAATATCAATTATATAGCGTAGCAGAAAGGATTCCAAAAGCCTCTCGTTTTTCAGACTGGTGGGATTCAAATAACAATTGTGTTTCTACTCCGAATGAATTTTCTATGATAGATCACATATTAGTGTCTGATTTTCTACAAAAAAAAATAAAACGTGCGTATTTTTACCAAGCATATGCCGAGTTTTGTGATACATATAATTCAGATCATTATCCATTGGTTGTTGAAATGGAAGGGAATATTTATATTTGATCTGGGATATCGACCTCTTGCGAATAATTATCTAATTGAACAAACTGTTTGAATTGATGAATCCATAACGCTAATTTTTCTTTATTTTGAAATATATCTATATTTCCATCTACAATTAATTGATTTTGACAAATACACGCGGAAGATGTTTTATCCATCATTCGTTCATGGTATAGGTTACATTCAGTTAAATATTCCAATGGTATGCTATCTTCCCCAATTCTTGAACGTTTCGCTATTCTATTATAACAAATTTCAGGATTTGCCTTTACATAAACTACTTGTTTAATCGGAAAATCGTCAGCAAATGTTTGAAACCATTTCATGTATATTTGATAATTTACGCTTTCAATTTTACCAGCTTCGTATAACATTTTAGCAAATACGAATTTATCTGTATCCAAACTCCTTTCCGTAACAAATAATATGGCTTCTGGATTTTCCTTTACTGCTTGTTTAAATGTTGCTAAACGTGAAATATACGCCATCATCTGAAATGAAAATGAATATTTTTCTTGGTGTTGATAAAATTTTTGAAGCATTGTATTCCCCTCTACATCTTGAATTTCTTCCCATTCATCAACAGGTTCTTTAAGAAACACAATACGTTTATCATTTACGAGTTCTTTACGAAGATTCGCTAATAATGTAGATTTTCCTGAACCAATATTTCCCTCAATTGAAACAAATTTTTTAGTGGTGGTTTCCATCATTGTATATAGAATATAGAGAATATATGTGATATGTTTAAATATAATTGATTATTATTAATTTCAATTTTTAAATTAATGGTATATCATAATCACATACCATAATCGCATACCATAATCGCATATCATAATCACATATCATAATACATTTATATAAAAAATTGAAATGTAAAAAAGATATAAAGTTATTTATACACTATAATAAACCAACACCGTATAAAATGGATCTTACACAACGTAAATTAAATAAATCTGAATGGGAATCTATTGAAATTCCCGTTTCTCAAGAAGAAAAAGATGTTCTATCGTTAATAATAAAAGGATACAACAACGTTAATATAAAATATAATAATTTCAATTCACTTTTCACCTATTTGAAAATTGAGTATACTGAAGCAATGGAAGATCATTTATTTAATAAATACTTCTCAGATAAAATAAAAAAACTAAAAAAAGAGTACCCAGATGGAATTACCGACGTAGTTGTTACTTCAAAACCAATTATAAAAAAGGCTGATATAATTCGTATAGATCAAAACGATTCATCAAAAATAAATTCAAGTATTATATATGAATGTCTATTAGTTGAAATTGTCGAAAAAATATTAAAATATAAAAATAAAAACGATAATGATAAATGGGTATTACAATATTATACTCTATCCAAATTAAACAAAAATAATATATTATTAGTAAATCGACATATTAAATCTATTGTTACCCAAACCCTTAAATTATTTGAAGATGACATCAATATGTCCAATGTGATTCATAAATCAGTAGATTTAATTGAAAAAAATGATGCTATATTAAAATATTCAGATATGACACTATATGAACACCAAAAACAAATATTTACAGTAATGCGGCAACCAAATCCAAAATTAGCGTTATATATTGCTCCAACCGGAACAGGAAAAACACTAACACCAATTGGGTTATCCGAACAATATCGTATTATATTTGTATGCGCCGCTAGACACGTTGGGCTAGCTTTGGCCAGGTCTGCGATTTCAGTTGATAAAAAAATAGCATTTGCGTTTGGATGTGCCAGTGCCGACGATATTAGACTTCACTACTTTGCCGCAAAAGAATATCAAGTGAATAAACGTTCTGGTAGAATTGCAAAAGTAGATAATAGTGTGGGGGACAAGGTAGAAATTATGATTTGCGACTTAAAATCGTATTTACCTGCAATGTATTATATGATATCATTTAATCCAATTGAAAATATTATTGTATGTTGGGACGAGCCAACTATAACAATGGATTATGAGACACACGAATTACACGAAACCATTCAAAAAAATTGGCACGATAATTTGATACCAAATATGGTGTTAATGTCGGCAACGTTGCCTAAATTACACGAGCTTACTGATACCATCAGCGATTTTAAAGAGAAATTTAATAATGCTGAAATTCACAATATAGTAAGCAATGATTGTAAAAAATCTATTCCAATTATTGATAAAAATGGGTATGTCGTATTACCACATTATTTAAGCGACAACTATTCTGAAATATTAAAAATAGCAACACATTGTAATAATAATTTGACATTATTACGATATTTTGATTTAAATGAAATTGTTGAATTTATTATGTATATAGAACAAGGTGGGTTTGCTCCCAAAAATTTAAAAATAAATAGATATTTTGCTTCATTAGATGATGTAAATATGCAACATATTAAATTATATTATTTGAGTTTACTTACAAAATTTAACGATGAGTCTTGGGTTACGATTTCAAATACATTAAAAATTTCAAGAAAGAAACAAATTTTACCAAATAATACGGTTGATTCCGCTGGTAATGTGTTACGAAAATACTCCAGTATTGGACCCGGTGTTAGCTATTCTACATCGAGTACTAGTGCAAACGTAAACGCCGGAAAACCCCTACAAAAAATGGCAAGTGAACAAATATTACCTACTAATCCACAACCAACTGGAGATTGTGCTATTTATGTATCTACAAAAGACGCATATACATTAACAGATGGACCAACAATATTCCTCGCAACAGATGTTGAAAAAATAGCAAAATTTTGTATACAACAGGCGAATATTCCAGCAAAAGTAATGAACGATATTATGGAAAAAATAGATTTTAATAATAATATTAATGAAAAAATTTCATATTTGGAAAAAGATTTGGAAGATTTGGAGGAAAATAATAGCGCGAAAAATGTTGATTCTGACGTTTCAAAACACGGAGGAAAAAATTACGCGGCAAAAAAAAGTGGAGGGGGATCATCGTCGGATAGAAAAGACATATCTGATAAAAATATACCCGCAACTAAAATAAATTTTGAATTGGAATCACTACGCGCAATGATTAAACCAGCAGAATTGAACGAAACGTTTATTCCTAATAAGCAATTACATTTACGAAAATGGTCGTCAAATGAATTAAATAATATAAAATCGTTTTCAAGCGATATTGATGAAAACACCATTATTAGTATAATGTTGTTAAAAGACGTATCTGATAGTTGGAAAATATTATTGCTTATGGGTATCGGTGTATTTACAAATCATATAAATATTGATTATACCGAAATTATGAAAAAACTGGCGGATCAACAAAAATTATATTTAATTATCGCTTCAAGTGATTATATATATGGGACAAATTATCAATTTTGTCACGGGTATCTAAGTAAAGATTTGAATTTAACTCAAGATAAAATTATTCAAGCGTTCGGGCGTATTGGACGAAATAATATCCAACAAACTTATTCTATTCGTTTGAGAGATGATGAAATTATTAAGAAATTATTCTATGAAGATTTGAATAAACCTGAGGTAAAAAATATGAATTTACTGTTTAAATCTCTATAGTACTATCTCCTTCCTACTTTTTCGGGTGGATCTTCGTTTCGATTTTCGCGATTTACCGCCAGTATATTTATGACCGTGTCTTCGTGTTGATTTTCGCGAGTTATGTCTCATACCTTTGCGGGTATGTTTAATACCGCCTTTTTTATCAATACCATCCATTAATTTGGCTAATCTTGTTTCTTCTGGACTCAAAAATCTTTTTGGTTTAAACACATCTGCGTCTTTAATCCCAAGTCTTTTTGCTCGTTGCCAATCTGTAGTGGCTTTATAATTTTCAAGAAGTTCTGCTTTGTCGACTGCTGCTATTCCAGGAGCCATTTCGTCTGCGGTTTGTTTTATTAAAGCATCCACTTCTGCGTTATTCCCTCTTATTAGTTTTTTTCGTGTTTCTAAAAATTTTTCTCTCCTAACATCAGAAGTTAATCCCCTTTCTCTAGGCGTTAATCCCTTTTCCACACGTTTTACACTTAATAAATTAGTAAGCAACTCTCGTTTTCTAGGAGTCATTTTTTTAAATTCTGTTGTATTTTTATCAATTGTTCTATCTACTGTAGCTGGATCTATTTCTATTATATCTGCTTCATCCATCTCATCAATCTGTTTTGGATTGGTATATAAATGTTTTTTTCTAAAAATAGATGTCATATCTTTAAACCCAGATGTTAAAAATGATGACATAATATTTACAATACATTATATGAATATTATATATTTTTATAAACCTAATAACAAACAACAATTAAAAAATGAAAAAAAATCACAACACGAATAAGATATGTTCGGTGTGTTATTTTTTCCTGTTGATTTTTCTAATGTAGAGTCTAAAAGTTTTTCGTTGTTCATTTATTATTTGTATATATTAGTTTTTAAATTTATTATTATAAGTACACCGCAATTTGTTGAGTTATTACTTGTCGGCATATCGGACACGCGTTTATATTATTATGTGCGCATTCAGAACAACAGCAAATATGTCGACACGGATTAAATAAAATATTTCGTTGCCGTGTCATACAAATTACACATCGTAATTGAGTATCATCTTGGAGCGAACTGGAAGAGGCGCTGGTCGACTGAGTTTCTACCACTGGCGCTGCTATAGATCTGATATAAAACGCGACATTTAAATCGTCTCCGTATTTTGACGCAAGTGTGACATTATTTTGATAAATAAGGGCCGCACCATTTTCGGAAGGTATAATTTGTTGACGTGTATCTACAAATTCACAGTTTTCTAAATTAAAATCTTGACAAATTACTGGACGCATAATTTCGATAAATTGTGTGACGGTCCATAGTGGATTGATTAAATAATGTTGTGAATTTGTAGTGAAAACTAATTTGAAGTAAGTATTCTTAAATCCAGTTGTAATTAAATTTGAGTATTCCATTTTATTGTGTATATTGGTGTATTATAATATGTAATAATGATTTATTGTATATTATCAATTCAATTTTTTATATTATTTGGTGGTGACGGATTCTACACGCATTTTAATTTACTACCCACACTTTTGAAATAACAATTATTATACAATATATTTTTATCTAAAGCTTTTGTCAATGTTTTATCACTCATTTTTAATTGTTTGATACAATCATGTTTACACACGAATTCAGCGACCAAATTATTTTCAGCATTGTATTGACCGACACCATCTTTATATAATAATGGCTCTCCATATTTTTGAACGAAACTGGTTTTTAGTTCATCATCACATTTATCATATAATATATAATAGTGTCCGTTTGTCAATGACACGTTTTTAACAGGTGTATCTAATGATGAACTAGACGCATAATCATTACTTGTCGCTGCGTTTTTTCTATCTAAATAAACATTGAGAATCTCCGTTTTCTCCTTATTTAATTTCGCAATATATCCTAGATTTTGTGTTTTGGTTTGTTTTGTTGGAAGAATATTTGCAATTATGTTTGGATCTGTATTTCTATCTACAAATGCCCATCTAAAACCATTATAAACAGTATTATCCTCGATAGCTTTAACTATACTCGGTCTTTTTACTTTGAAATTATACTCTTTTATACATTCAGCAACTGATTCATATACTTTGTTTATTGTCATTGTTTCGGAATTTATTTGTTGTAATCTTGGTCCCACTGTTGCTAATGGTTCTTGAAAATTAGTTGTTGTTTTTGTTTGTAATGAGTTTAATTTGGACGAAATATCTTTATTTGAGTTTTCCAAGTTATCTATTTTTCCCGATAATTGTTTTACAGTGTTAACTAATTCTTGAATCAATAAATTGTCGTTATTTGAATTTTTCATTTCAAGCATTAATTTTAATTGTTCAATTTCGAGTTCTAGTTTATTTGTATCGTTATTATTGAAATATTTTATATTGTTGTTAATAATATTTAATAACGATTGATAAGATAGATTTTTTCCAATTAAAAATAATTCCATTTCTGTTTCGTGACTAGGTAAATCATTTACTTTACTTCCTCTAATGAGATCGTGTTCTTTTATAAAAGTTTCAAAATCCTTACTTTTATTCACGGTAAAACAATCTAATAATAAACATTCTTCATATTTAGTTTTATGTTCTTTATATCTATCCAACACTCCTTTACGACTTTCACCTACTTTTACAATATATTGCCCATTTTCAATTGTTTTAACTTTTATAACGTAAAAAATGGCACCAGCCGTTGCATATTCCTTGAGCAAAATTTTTTCTCTTTCTAATATCTTTTGCTTCTCTAGTTTTATATTATATTCTTGCGTCTTTTTGTCTTCTAAATGTATAATTTCATTTTTTGCGTTTTCTAGTTGTAATTTTAATTCGTTACTTTCTTCTTGGATTATTTGTTGTAATATTTCTTCCAATTTAATAAAATATTCGTGGATTTCTTTTGCCTTTTTTGTTTCTGCTTTTATACAAAATAATTTAAATGTTTTTACTGTAAGCATAATGGTTTCTTTATTGTGACCACCGTGTTGTTTTTCTTCAGTTGAATCTTGCTTTCCCTGCAGGGAAAGCAAGTTTTTATAATCAATGTCTATTTTAAATTGTTTCTCCAATAATATTTTTGCTTTTACCTTTTGGTTAAATCCCAACCATTTCCATATATTATCTAAATCAATAACAAAATCGGCGGTTTGGTTGTAATTTAGATAACAATAACACGACGCAACAAACAATTGTTGCTCCATTTCTGAAAAATTTTCTTGAATTTTTGTCAAAAATTTATTATTATAGACATTGGTAAGCTTGGTGATTGGATTTGACTCAATTAAGTGAACAATATTTAGTGATTGCATACTTTATAATGTATATAACAGTATTATCTTTATATTGTTATTTTGTTTATTATAAACAAAACCAAGTTCTTTAATACTATAAATTACTATAGTATTAAATTAACATTATATTAATAAAATAAATATAAAATGACACGATATATGGTGTTTAATTGGAATAAGCAAGCCCGCCCATACCAGACATAATGCGGAGAACATTGTAGTTGGTGGCATAGACACGGACCTTGGCAGTGCGGGTTCCCTCAACAGTGGCGTTGGAGAGCACAAGTTGGAGGGTGGCATTGTCAATTCGGGAGAAGTTGCACGTCCCTGAAGGTTGATGTTCCTCGGGGCGGAGGGCAAAGGAGTACACGTTGATACCTTCATCGGGGCAACGGGTGTGCACTTGGTAGGGTTGGACCCAAGAGAAGTAAGACCCTTCACGCTCAGAGAAGCGATCTTGGCCGTTGAGTTGGAGCTTAGCAACAACGACGGGGTTTTGTCCCCAACAGTGCATGTCCAAAGAGGTCTCAGAAAGAACGAAGGTTCCGGCATCAGAGACGGATGAGCCTTGGTTGTGGTTGGTGCGGGGAGCACCGTTGAATTGGTCAAGACTGGACAATCCGAGGGAGGCAAGAACGTTGGCTTGGTTAGCAGTGTCAGCGGCGTTGAGGCCGACTTGGGGACCACCGAAGTTGGGCTCGTTCAAGGCGTTGTTGTAAACACCTCCGTGCCAGTATCCGGTGAAACCAGCTCCGATGTATTCATCCATAGCACCAGCGTCTTGGAAGAGGCCACGAGCATCAATGAAAGCACCAGCGCCAGCAGTGGCGTCGGGGCCACCGAAAGCGTGGATGGCGTTGGGGAGGGCATCGACGGCATCGGTGTAGTTGAAGGGTTGGGCACCAAGCACCTTGAACAAGGTGGCGTCGCAAAGGAGAGACGAGCAATAATCAACGTTTTGGTCAGGTTGAACAACCCAGATCAATTCCTTTACCGGGTGGTTAAAATTGAGCTTGATCTTGTTACTGGAAGAACCAACAGATTCATCACCAGTGAATTGGAGCTGAGTAATCAAATATTCGTGGGGATTTTGGGCGAATCTTCGGCGTTCATCAGTGTCCAAGAAGACATAGTCGACGTACAAAGAGGCGGCAACCAAAGATTGGTTGTATGCGATGGTCGCAGTGACGGGGGTTCCAACATTGTATTGTTTGCTGGAGACATTGGGCAATCCTTGAGTGGTGTTGCAACTGAGGGAAGTGACAGCCCACAAGCACTCATCAATGGGGCGAAGATCGAGGTTGATCTTGACCTCGTGGTATTGGAGAGCAATCAAAGGAAGAGCAAGACCGGGGTTGGTGCAAAACCAGAATTGGAAAGGCACGTAAAGGGTGGTCTCGGGAAGGGCGTTACGGGGAGCGCACACTTGACGGGGAGCAGTGGAATCACAAGGCCCATCAACATCAGCAAAAGAGGGATCGGTGATGAAGGTGAGTTGAGTGGTGTTTCCAATCATCTTGAAATAACCGCGTTGTTGTTCAGAGGTCATGGTAAGTTGATTCCAGATGTGCATCCAGTCACCATATTGACGGTCAATGCGTTGACCACCGATTTCAACCTCAACTTGAGCGATGAGTTGTTCACCGGGGAAATCCAACCAACGGGCATAGACACTGTTGCGTCCGGAGCTGACAGAGGCAGCGTTGCCCATAAGTTGGTTGATCTCGGGAAGAGTGATTTGGAGGTAGGTGCGGTAAGCAAGATCACCGTTTCGGCTGATAATGCAGGTCACACGGCGCCCAAAATCGGCTTGTCCGTTGAATGTTTGTTCGATAGATTCGATAGCAAAGTTTGTGTAGCGTCTGTAGGTCACTTTCCAGAAAGTAATTTGAGGATTGCCAGTAAGGTATACGTCTTGCGCGCCATAAGCGACTAGTTGCATAAGTCCACCACCCATTATTATAATATCCCTAAAGAAAAAAATTTTTTGGAATTTAATTTAATTAAAAAATAAATAATTTTAATTATATTACATATTAAGATGTCATAAAAATACAACATTTTTTATCATTCATCGATGTAAGTAAACATTTTCAACAAAAAAACATTTTATTCCTTCAGAATTTTATCAATTTTTTGTTTATAAATGATACAAAATACAGAAATTTGTCATTATGTATTTATATTATATGAAAAATATATAAAAATAATATTATATTATATATAACACCATAATGGATTACGATTTTTTAATAAATAAGTTAAAAATGTATGAAGAAGAAAATATTAAACTAAAAAAACAATTAGAAAAATATACACATTCTCAAAAAGAATATTACGAAAAAAATAAAGAGGTTGTAATGCAAAAAGCAAGTGAAAATAAAAAAAAACTTAAGGAAACTAATCCTGACAAAATTAAAGAATACGCAAAAAGAGCATATTTAAAACGAAAAGAAAAATTACAAAAAATAAAAGAACCAAAATTGGAAAATGAACCCATTTAGTAACTTATATCATTTTATAAAATGATATAAACATATTATCTTTAGTAATTATATAATGGAACTGTTACAGTATAATGAGAATGATGATTTATTTCAAATAATGAAGGTTCAAATGAGTTCAGAACAGGAACAGATATTTATGATTAGTCATTATTTATATTTACAACACGGATCTGACAGCACTAAATTTGTAGTTGATTTTGACAATGTTTGGAAAACTGTAGAATTTACACGACGAGATAACGCAAAACGAATCTTAGTTAAACATTTTACAGAGCATATAGATTACGAAATAATCACACCTCATTTTGGAGGGGCGACTAATGAACAAAAAACGCACGGTGGACAAAATAATGATGAAAAAACAGCTTATCAATTGGGAGAGGCATTCACTCATTTGGGAGGAGCTGCTTTGTCAAAAAACAAAGCAGCTTTTGGAGAAAAAAACAATGGAAAAAATTTAGGCGGAGCAGGACAAAATAAAGAAACAATTTTATTAACAGTCGATTGCTTCAAAAATTTTTGTATGTTAGCAGCAACTCCAAAAGCAAAAGTAATTCGTTCATATTACGTCAAGATGGAAAATATAATGCACAAATATTATAAACAGTTTCAATCTAAAAATAATGAATTACAAAATTCACTCCAACTGTCACAAAATTCGCTTCAACTGTCACAACATTCGCTTCAACATTCTCAAACAGAAACAGCAATTAAACGACACGAAGTCTTGATAGAAAGTAATAAAAACAAATGGCTTGTGTATTTTTGTAAAATTCAACCATATGACGATGGTAGTTTCATATTGAAAATCGGAGAAACAGTTGATATAAAAAATCGGATCGACGCACTAAGATGTGATTTTGGAATGAATATAATTTTATTAGATGTATTTGTATGCGAAAATAGTATTAAATTTGAAAAGTCGTTACATAATAGTAATGAACTGTTAAAATATAAATATAACCAACTCGAGCATAAAAATAAAAAGTTTTCAACAGAAGCATATCGTATTCCAACTCAAAAAGAATATGAAAAGATTGTGAAATTTGCAAATAGTGAAATACATAAATATAATAATATTGAATTCACGCGATTGCGTGTCGAAGAAAAAAAGATTGATTTAGTTGCGTCATTTATTCCATTTTGTAAAAATTATGATGAAGTTATGAATATATTGAATAAAATAACATCACCAATACATATATTAAATAACACACAATTAGAAATAGGATTCGATAAAAAAGAAAACATAATTGAAGAAGATAATACTATTTTTAAAAATGAAGCAAATGAATATAATTATGTTAATGAAAACGAAGAAGAAAATAAAATCATATCATCAATAAATGCAAACTCATCTGGTCCGATTGTTCAAATATATCATAAGAATGACCTAAAAAATGTAGTTCACGTGTATAATAGCATTACGGAAGCAACGAGAGATTTTAATTATAATAATCAATCCGCATCATTTACAGCAATAAAAAAAGCATTTCAACATAAAACAATTTATCTGGATTATAGATGGCATTTTATTACTGATCGTCAAGAATCTAATTTACATCAACCACGAGATATTGGAGAAACCGTACATACTCAGGAACGAAAACAAGGACAAGTTGCAATGTTAAATATCGATAAAACCAAAATTATAAAAGTATTCCAAATATCAAAAGACGCCGCGAAAGAAATATTACAACATCCATCAGCAATGTGCACAGCAATAAAACATTCCTCGCCATTAAATAATCATTATTGGATGCGCTGGGAAAATGTTGATGTTTCGTTACAAGATGATTTTTTACAATCAAATCTTCTTCCAACTAAACAAAAAAATATAAGAGGAATAAAAATTAAACAAGTGCACCCAATAACAAATGAGCTTGTAAAAATATTTGCGTCTTATACAGATATTCAAAAAGAATTGAAGATTTCAGTTAAAAAATTGAAAGAACTAATAGAGAACAATGAAATATACCAAGGAAAATATAAATTTAAACTTTTTTAATCTAGGGGATGTGACGGAGCGGAACGCGTAGTTACAGACCCAGAATACGGAACGCTAGTTGAGTATTCTGGGAAAACCCCTACTACATTATTTACAAACAAACCTAAATTTGTAAATAATATTGTCATATCAACAATTTACTCATATCAAAATTGTCCTTCATAAATGAGGCCAAATAAGAGTCTGAAAGATTTCTTTTTTTCCTTCGTGATTTTTATAAAAAATAAAATTGAATAATAATTTTAATCTTTATACACCTTTTCTCATTTCAAACGCCCATTTTATTAACTAATATTTTATAAATAAAAATATTAATTATTGCTATAAGATATATATGTTCCATTTTCAGGTATATTTATTTTATAACATTCTGTATCACCAAACCCTTTTAGATTAAGGGTTTGTTTTATTAATTCAGTTTTAGGTATTGTTGTGGAAATATATTCCATTTCTAATATTAATTTATTATAAAAATCTTTACCTACAATTATTTCATTCACTATACATTTATTTTCAAAACGAGACGCCATATTCATCGGTTTTCCAAAAAAACGAAACGTAGAACCAATTGTTCCATAATGTAGTGTCCCATATGCCACACCAGTTCTAATTTCAACAAAATGCCTTGTATTTTGAACTAAATCAAATATAAAATTTATCGCAAGTGACGTACAAAATATTTCACTCGTGTATGCCCAATCTGTATTTAGAGCAATAATAAATGAATCACCTATTACTTCGTGTAGATAGATAAATGGATAATATACATTACGAATTAAATTAACTATTGCTTTATGAAACTTAATAGAGTTATCTATAGACAATAATGCTCCGTCAATCCTTGCTAGCGTTTCAGTAGAATCAATAAAATCCATACATATAATAACTACGTTTGATTTACTTTCTGTAAATATCCCATCATTTACCATAGGAACATAAGTATAAAACAAGTCTAATGGTTCATCAATTAATTCAAATGTAAGGTAAAATTGTTTTGATAAATTTATTGATGTTGTTGAAAATGGGTTTATAATTGAACTGAAAGGACATTTGTTATATACAATAGACAACCCTACAGAATGTGAACCGCCTTCAATATCATATATTAAAATTGGTCTTTTGCGATGCCCTATTTTTAATCTATTTTCTATTATATTTCTTTCGAGTGCTAAACAAGTATTAAAATTACCTATTAAAAAATGTTTGTGCAACATAGACATATATACACTCATAATGCTACCAATAAATCTACCTTTAATAGTATCTATCTCACATTTTAATAATAATAACATATCGGATGATACATCTTCAATTATTCCACTATTATCACATAAAATAGAATATATTTCTTCTTTTGTATTAAATGTGCTTACAACAAGGGGAACAAGAGCTTTTGTTAATGCTGGAATTAGTGAAGGTTTCTTTTCTAATATAGGAAGTAATGATGGTATAAGTGTAGGCAATAAGGCTAATGTAATTGCTGGTGCTAATGTTGGATTTGATGCGATTAAAGGTATTAACGCTGGTGCTAATGTTGGATTTGATGCGATTAAAGGTATTAACGCTGGTGCTAATGTTGGATTTGATGC
>Ga0209190_1000140_pt1 | contig 50980 bp, 68 predicted proteins | sample M_140205_XF_Meta_FD_187315 | JGI IMG/M metagenome (GOLD analysis project Ga0209190, IMG submission 187315) | Freshwater microbial communities from Lake Montjoie, Canada to study carbon cycling - M_140205_XF_MetaG (SPAdes) (version 2) | ecosystem: Environmental > Aquatic > Freshwater > Lake... | reverse complement strand
TCTTGGAGCGGTGTATCCAGACTGTTATGCTTCACCGGTTTCTGCGGGACCGTAAAGCTGGCGATGCGTTGAGCCAGTTCAAGTGCCCCCTGACGTTTGGCGTTCAAGGCGATGGCGGTTCCCCCATCAACGGCACTTCCAAGATCGTGGCAATACTGGGAGAAGACGGCAAAAATGGCTTCTTCGGACTGTGCATTCTGAAACGTCGAGGCATACCACTTACGGCGTTCATCGTTGGCGAGGTATAGTGCTTGCGGGGTCATTTATTCCGGTTTGGTCAGTTGTTGTGCCTGTTTTGCGCTTCCGCGCTTTATCTCCATGTCGTTAGCGGCCTGTGCCGAATCCAAGGCGACATCGACGTGATGTTCCCGGTTGTCCTGACTGATTTTCTGAACCTTGGCAGCCGTATCAAGAGCATGTCCCTGTTGGCGATGCTGGAATGTCAGCGCGTGTTCTTGAGCCTGATTCTGAAGCGACAACTGATGCGACTGAGCCTTGAACTGCATTTCCTGTTGTGCCTTGGCTGCTTCAATCGCCGCCTTGGGGTCTTGTTGCGGCTGCTGCGCCTTCATGGCCTGTTGCGTGCGCTGGATGAGTGCCTTTAACTCGTTGTTAATCTGAGCCATCGTGTCCTTGGCAGTCTTGACCCATGCGGAAGAAGACAGGTCGGCGGCTATCATCTGCATTTCGTGCTGGATGGTTTGGGAAATGAAGGCATAGCCCATGAGTGTTTCCATCGTAGGAAGCTGACCGGCCTGCATGGACTGACCCGTTTTCTGAACCGCTCCGAACAGCAACGTAATCAACGTTGACGTGTAATCCTTGTGGTCAACGGCAGTGGTGAGTGCCACCGGCTGCTGATCCATAAGGGTGCCCCATGCCATCGTGGCATACATGACGGACGAAGACGGGGAAACGTCTGCATCGGGAACCAGTTGAAGTGCCAGTCCGGCGTTGTCCGTGTAAGCCGTGGCCGCAAGCTGGTCGATGATGCGTTGGGCGGGAGGGGAAAGCCGGGGTTGAAGTCCGCGCAACTCAGAAATCATCGCCATTTCAATGGCTTTGTTGCCGCCACCGACCGTGCGTTGCGCCTTGATAACCCATGAATCGGGGTCTTTCCAGATAGCCTTGTCAACGCCCTGTTCTTCGCATTTGCGGCGGAACTTTTTGCAGTCAGGATGGTCCAACGTGGCAAAACGACGCGCAAGTTCCTGATAGAAAATCTCCATGTCGTCCATGCCGTCCGAAATGGTGTCATTCTGCATCGCATTCCGGTTATTGGCATCGGCCACGATTTGCGTCGCCGTAGGAGGCTGGCCACCGGCATTCTCGTTGGAATCGGCGATTACCGAAGTCATGTCGGTAATGCTGCGAGTCATGCCACCAATGACGGAAAGGATATTCGGCCAGTTCAGGTTAAGCCGTTCCCCCTGTGGAATCACGGTAACGCCATCGGGAATAACCCCGTAGTTGTAGAGGTCAATGTTCTGAACCCGTTCCTTGTCGCCGGTTCCGTCCACCCGGAAATACATGTTCTGCGACTCCCAAAAGGCGTCCATCATCTTGCACTTGGCGCGGTTCACCAGATGACCGATGGCGTAGAGCATCATGCCGGTCGAACGGGCGTTATGCCACCGATACGGAGAAACCGGGTTGTTGTCGATGAACAGAACGTGCATCAACGATTCCAAGGAATCCGCGTAAGACCGATTTCCAGGATTGAACAAGAAACTGTTCTGATTCGGTCCACCGTCTTTCTGGCTGATACCGATATACGGTTCGTTCACCCGGTCCAACAGGATGCGTCGAACCCACACTTCCTTGCCTTTGATTTCCTTGCGGAAATAGAAGTCGTAGCAACGGACGCGCGGTGCGGAATCAATGCCAATGTAGGCACTGTTTTCCACCACGTCCTGACCCCACTTCTCAGGATACTGCCAGTTCTGAAGCTGCGACGTGTAGGAAACGGAACCAAGCTCCCTTTCCATCTTGTCGCAAAGAGCCTGCACCAAAGGCATGTTCCATCCAGGGTCAACAAAGTCTCCGGTGGTCATTCGGCGAAGTTCCGCCAGCGTGAACGTGGTAAAGACTGCGAAATAGTCCAAGTTGGACCGGTCGCGTAACGTTAAAGACGGAACCAAGATGTCTTCAACGCCGCGAGTGTGGGGACACCATTCCTGACGTTTGGTCCACACCGAAGGTCCAGGTCCATGCAGGACGGCACTGCCAACCTTGCTTTTGATTACCTCGGTCAGCTTGTGACTCCGTTTCAGAACCCGGTTAATCTCGTTGGATATGGTAAGACCCCATTCCATGCGCTTCGCTTGCGGGCCGGTGTCTAGTGACCAATCGAAGTATCGGGGTGGCTTCAGATACGCCTGACGGGTCTGAAGCTGTGCAGTTGCCAGAGCGCGTCGAGGGTCAAGGAAGTTGACGTTGGTGAAAATCTTGTTGTCTGTCGCCTCGCGTTCCGTGAATGGCGGCGCACCAACCATGAGGGCGTTGATGCGTTCACGGTTCTGCGCTCGCGGAATGTCCGCGATTATCATCTGGTAAATTGTGAACCAGATTTCGTCTGCGTTTTTGAAGCTCATGGGGTATTATTATCGGTTGGAAGCTTTAGTTGCAATACCGCAGACCATTTACGACGAAACAAGTCAACGCTTAATTCCTGAAGCACTGTCTTGCGCGCCATAGCTCCCATGCGCCGGTTAAAGTCTTGGTCGTTCACAAGACGGCTTACATACTCGCGCATTTCCTCAAGGGAATCCGTTGCCCGGTTCCGGGTGATGAAACAGTTCCATCCAGAGAACAGAAATCTTGGAAGATCAAGCGAGGCTCCGAACACCACGGGAACGCCCTGAGCCATTAGTTCCAGTGGCGACATGCCGCATGAATCACCATTCACGATGTTGATAGCCGCCGACAGGGAACCGGTTTCATCCAACATCCCATCCAATCCACAGGGAGAAGAAAGCTTGCCCATGAACAGCGTGTTGCCATGCCCGATACCAACCGAGTCGTGCCCCCACAGGACTCCATTTGCGATGATTGCCTGTTCGCCGTTAAGTCCGTTGTGAACGAACCCGACTTTCTTTGGAAGGTCGTATCGGCGTTCTGGAAACATGGCTTCATCGAAACAGAACCATATCCAATGGACCTTCGGGTTGAAGCAAAGTTCCCGGTGCGTCCACAGCTTGTGTTCCGAGACCGATACGAACGCATCAACGTTGTCGATCACATGCTGGCCACCGGTTTCCGAATGGGAATACTCGTTGTGGTCGATGAACACCTTGCGCTTTGCCGACACGTCCAACGGGGTCAAATCCCAATGGTCGGTAATCAGCACGTCATAATCACCGGACCACGGTTCCCATTTGGCGTTCTCTGGCAAAGGTCTGAAGATTTCATCCCAAGCATCGACGGTAAAACTCAGTTCAGGAAACGCCCGCATGAACATGTAGGCGTAAGGGGTATGACGGCCTGACCATGCAATTCTCATCAGTTGTAACCTCTTTCCGAAAGCCATTGTTTGGCAATGTTGGGATGGTCGCCCGTAAACTTTTTGCATTCCGACAAAGGGATATGCTGTTCAAACCCTTTTCGCTTGTCTTCCAGCATCGTGTCCAAAGCCGGGTCATAATTGCTACCCGTGAACGCCAGGTGCATCGGCTTCGCCTTGGCCACATACTCCTTGGTGCGACGAATGAAGCCGTAATGAAATATCTGCGGACGATCCAGAAGAACCGGACGTTCGGCCAAGATGGATTCGGCGTCACCGACGTAAGCGGCATCTATGGGGCCGCAGCGTATAACCTGGTCATTGCAGACCCGTCCGCGAGGAACCAGATGCCGGTGGTCAATCCAGAAGTTCAACCGATAAAGGGCGCAAGGGGCTTCCTCAATGTAGTTACGCAACCATTTTGGGTCAACCGCCTCCAATACTTCGTCCGCCTGAATTCCAATGTGATGCGTGCAACCGGACGCCTTCAACGCCTCACGCGACATGTTGGAAAGGTCGGACAACCAAGAACCCCACCCGCCTGGGTTGGGACGCCAAGGGGCAGACAGGACGCGAAGCTTGGGAAACTCCACCGCCAGTTCCATGAGGATGCTTCGGGTTCCGTCATCGGATTCCGCATCCACGATTACCACCTCGTCACAGACGGGAAGCAGTGAACGAAGTGCAATTTCAACGCAGTAGTCAAATTCGACTGCGTTATGGATTATCATGGAGCCGCCGAGTTTCATTTTTGTAATACGAAAATACCGACACCGTTCCACCACCCGGAAGCGTCACCATCGGGGCACGGCTGTTCGTGCGACCGGAGAATCTTCAACCCACTGGCAGCTATTCCACGCCTTGCACCTTCTTGAACCTGTGGCCAGTTCCAATCATCCACGATGTAGATAAATTGGTCCGACATTTTGGAGGCATAGACCGTCAATGCCTTCTCCTGCGATTCAACCGAATGGCAGCCGTCGTAGAAATACAGGTCCACTTTGCCATCGGGTATCTGTGCGATGGTTTCGGGCAACCAACAGTCGCCAAAGATTAGTTTCGCTTGCGGAGCAAACTTGGTGACATTTCCGGTCAGTGTCTCGCGGTTTCCATCGAACTCGCTGAAGTTCTCAATGGCGTAGGCTTCAATATCGTTGCCGTAACAAGTGGAAGTGAGCGATGCGCCGTGAAGTGAACCAATCTCAAGGTAGCATTCGCAAACTGAACCAAAGTTGTTCATCAGGTGACGGAACCGGTCTCCGCAGAAGCCTCCAACTGCACCCATGACTTCCGGGGTGAGTTCGGACTTTCTGCCGCCGTGCGCCACCACCATGTCAAAAACAGCAACCATATTCATACTTTTACCCTCGCATTCTTGGACAGTTTTTCGACCGTCATGTTTTCTTTGCCGATGTCTTTCCACGCCCAAAATGCGCCGTGGGTTTCGCCGCTGGGAAACAGATGATATTTCGGCCACGTCCATGTTTCGTATCCCATCGCCTCAAACATGTCCGGGGTCCAGCCCGAATGATGCCCGTCTGGACCCGAATCGTTGTTCATCCACAGTTCTCCGATGGGAGTAAACACAACAATCCGTTCCGAAATCGACTCCAGTTCCTTCAACAGCTTCAGGGCCGGTTGCTGGTAAAGATGCTCCACGGAATCCAGCATATATGCCACGCCAAACTTCCGGCCTTCGTAAACCTTTGGAACATCCAAGATGTCCATTTCCACTAAGTTATCTGGCGGATTGGTATGACGAATGAGGTCAACAAACGTCATCTGCGGAAGAAGCCGGGTATGGCTTGCATTGCAACATCCAAGGTCAATGCCGGGTGACTTGTAAAGCTCCCATACAATTCGGGAAGACTCCTTGGGGTCTCCAACCCTGTCAGTGATGGTCATCGTAGTGGTTTTGTTTCCGTCAGGTAAGTCCCCCAACGTTTCGCGAACAACGCTTCACCTTCCTGAAGCAGCTTCATTTTCATTGGGGATGTGGTTTGGGATTCGTCATGTATCCCGGTCGCTTTCGGTTCGTAAATCAGTTTCCACCCGGCCTTTTTCAAACGAATGCAAAGATCGGCATCTTCGGAATAGCAGTCGTATCGTTCGTCAAAACCTCCAACCTGATAGAATGCCTTTCGGCGAACGATGGCGGCGGCAAAGTTGATGAACTCCATTTCAGTTGGTTCAGTGAACCGGTTGTCCTGAATGTGTCCGAAGTTCGTGGCTCCGTGTGGCCGGTGACTTCCCGCGAAATAAAGCTTCCCGTTGGGATACCGGGTCTTGCAACCGACCACTGCAACAGACGGGTCAACAAAATGCTTCAACATCTCAGAAACGGAACCGGGGTCCATGTAGCAGTCGTCATTCAGGAAGAACAGGAATTCACCCATGCTATGACGGGCCATCCGGTTGCACGTCTTGCCGAATCCGTTTCGTTTCTTGGATATGTTGGGAACCGGGTGGCCATATTGACGATAGGGTTCCGGTGATGCGTCCCCGTCCAGACCGATCAACAGTTCGTATTCGATCTGGCCCATCGACTTATCCAGCGTCTTGGCCAACCGCTCCATTCTTGGAAGTCCCGTCATTGTTGGGACTAGTGCGGAAACTCCATGCGGAAACACCTTCATCCGCATGACTCTGGCCATTTCATTTACATCCAGCCGTTGGCAGGGCGGCTTTTCCTTGTCGAATTTCTGACAGGTGTAGGTGGAACAATACAGGCAATCAACCGGTGCCTTGACCGCCAAGAAATCGGAACCGTCCGTAACCCGCAACTCACTTCGGAACGGTCCTTCAATGACGCCTATCGGCTTCCTGAACGCAGCAGCGACATGAAGAAGACCGGTATCAACACCCACGAACGCATCGCATTCGTTGATTAACGCCATGACCCTTCGGAAACCGTTCACGTTCAGATTGCGAACGGGATGCGGCAATGGCCACGGTCCAAGGCTTATGAAGGTTGCTTCCGGCATGGTCTCCGCAACCTTGCGCCAGTCTTCGGTGTGCGTTTGACGATTCTTCCATGACCCGGAGGCGGCAGCGATTCCGATAATGGGACGCTTCAAACCGATCAACGCATTGAACGCTTCCTTCTTCTCTTCCTCGGTCAGAAACAGTTGGGGAACCCGTTGGTGTTGCAAGCCATGACCGTTCTTGCGATGCAACAACGTCTGAATGCTGGTCGTGGGGAAATCAGGCGACCGTTCATAAGCCCAATCCAGTTCAATGGTTGGAACATTAGGCGCAGGCGTGTTTGATGCGATGGACGGATGCCCCTTTAGAACCACGCCTTCCACTTCACCGGCCATGAAATGAACATCGTAACCATGTTCACACAGAGCGTCGGCAATGGTCGTAGATTGAATCACATCACCGAATGCGCCGCCGCGATGAACGTTGATCTTGGGGCGAACTGAAGTTGGCTTGCTATCCCCCTTTTGCCAACACCATGTCGGACGACCATCCATTGCCGGGACGTTTGGAACCCACACTTTCAACGGCAGATGACACCCGCAAAGCTCGCATGTTTTAAGTCCAGGTTCTCCCGGAACCACCAGTTTGATTTCCTTTCGGAAGGAAGTCTGCGCCAAAATCTCTTCGGCGATGGCCGTTTCAATGTGGCCACCCGGTTGATTGTGCGGGCACGTGTTTCCACCATTGCCGCGAAGACAGGCGCGTGCGCGTTCGTCGGCTACCGACTGGTCAACGGGAACCGCGCCATCACCAATCCATCGGCCAAGGATAGCCAGCCCGCGCGCATCGTTTTTGAAGCGATTCCAAAAACGCTCAACGACACCCGGTTGAACATCTTTTGAATCCTTTGGGGAGTAAGTCTGGTGAGTCGGTGAGTTTTTTTTTGAGTCTTCGTCAAACGCCTCGCACCAGTTCACATGGTAGTTGAGACGGGCGGCGGTGAAGTTGTGAAGTGCCTGTTCACAGTCGGCCAGATTCGGACTCAGGTTCAGCCGTGGATTCTGGCGGCGAAAGTTGGCGATGTTGACAATCTGATCCCGGAAACCTGTGCCCAATGGAGCCGGTGCGTTCCAGCCTTCTTCCGAATACATCCAGCCACCGGGCGGAAATACACCGTAACAGTTTTTGATTCGGAAGTTCATCAGGGGTTAGGATTCCACCACCGCCAACACAGCGAAGTCATCGTATATCTTGAACGGGATGCCATCCACCACCACGTCCTTGCCGTTGTAGGGATTCACCACCACGCGATTACCAACCTTCGCTTCGCACTTGCTGTTGGTCCCGTGAATCATCAGTCGACCCACTTGCGGACGTTCCGCCATGTGCCCGCTTTGGGGAACGATATGGAGTCCATTAACAACGGTTGGCAACTCTTCCATCTTGACCAGAACTTTTTTTCCGGTGGGTCGAAACCTGAATAAACCTTGAGCCATAAATGACGGAATAACTTTTTTCACCTCCACGACCGACTGTCAACTCTTTTAGACACTACGCATCGGAACAAGGTCATGGCCACGGATGGTTTTGCGTATCCGTTCCGCTACTTTAAGCAACGGATTCTCGCCGGATTTCTTCATTACTTTTGCGCGGCCAAGCTGGAATCCATGCCGTCTGGCCATCTCCAAAAGAATCACGAACGAGTCCATCAAATCGGGTGATTCCTTGGTGCGCTCTTTCATTTCAACCTTGGGTTCAACCTGGACTTGCACGAAGCCGGACACCTTTCCGGTCTCCTTGTAGATTCGCTGGCAACCTTCTTGAGCGCAGTCACGCGGAAGTCCCCGTATCTGCCCCAGCTTGATTGCCTCACGAACGGCGAACCAAAGGCCGGTCACGCGATTCCGATAGGCTTGCGATTCCATGTCGGGCGAACCGGCACGAACCGGGCGGTCAGGGGCGGAACCTCCAAAATCAATCGGCACGCATTTATGGCTCCACAGGTGCGCGAACTCGGAAGCCAGAGTGGCGTTGCCGGTTGAGTCGTAACCGAAGTTCTCCGGGGGTATGTCGCGGTTCAGGCATTCTTTCATCACGAACTTTACGATCTGTGTGTCCACATCCTCTGAAGAATTCACGATGGGAATGTTCACTTGCAACTCAGGCTTCAAAACCATGACCCCGTTGGCGTCATCTCCGAACGTTCCAATCGTAAGAACCTTGCGGTCGCCATCAGCCACCTTGCCGGGGTCCAGCGCGGCCACCTTCTTGAGCGGGCTGCTTGACCATGTGACATCGTTGAAAGCCATGCCGTCTTCGCATAGCTGCATCGTCAGAACCCGCTTGTCGAGCGACAGAATGGGCATGATGCCATAATACATCATGGTCATGTTGATGTCGTTCACGTCTTTGTAGTAAGCCAGTTTTCGCTCAATCGTTTCCGGCTTCAAAATGCCGTGCCACGGATTGATGCCACGCGGGAAGTCACCGTTGGGAGTGTCCGGCCCGTAAATCTGAATCCCCACACCGCCGTCACGGGTTGCCCATGTCCGGGTTCGTTTCTCCTGACCTATGGACGACCAGCCGCCTACGGGTTCACCGAGTTTACCCAACGAATCAAGCGGGTCTTTTGGGTTGCCCATGCCGATGAACTGAACGCTTATGGCACCACCTGTGGCCAGGTTTGCCATCGCGTCAATGGCACCCGAACCCATCAGGGACAACTCATCCATGATGACCAGCAACCTCTCGTTTTTCACGCCGACGTAATTGCTCATGCCGGTCCATTGGTCGGGACCAACTTTGCAGGCGACACCCTTGATTCCGCCTTTGAAGCTTCGGCCTTCGCCTTCGACTGAACCGGATACCGTCAGGGAATAGTTTGCGTCAGTGATATGACCGTCCAGCCAAGGGCGGTTTTCTTTGCAGGCACGATGGATGCCGCAGATTTCACCCCACACACGTTGCGGCAATAGCTCGCGGGTAGTTGTCGAAACAAGACAAGTCAGGTCTTTTCCCCATATCTGGAAGTTCAGATATGCCCACGCGGCGGACGTGTAGGTTTTGCCAGAGCTGCCGGGTCCGCAGATGGCAATCTGGTCATGCTTTACGAAGTTCTCGAAAAGGAGTTCGGACCATCGGTGCCATTCAAACTTGGGCATCAGGGCGGTCAACGCCTCGCGGTAATGGTGCAAATCATCTTTGCGTTCCGGGACATAGGACGGCTTACGGATGATTTCGCGCTCTATCAGAAACCGGTCGGTCCCAATCGGGAACGTGCGACCGTAAAGGGTGAAGGAACCTTTTTTTTCTGCGCGAGATATTTCCATTGCCGCTTGAACTATAACCTTGGCTGTGTCAAGTTTCAATGGAAATGGGTTCAGGCATTAACGACCCCAACCGGGTTTACGATGGAATCACCGCATGGGATGGCGGGGTGGACTCGTCTTTGCCTGCCACGATTATCAGCCGGAATCAGTCTTCGTGGGCTACCAACCGGGTTTTCCGATCCAGCTACAACGATATTCGACCGGGGATGGTTCAGAGAAAGACCGGTTATTTGCAGGGACTTTTTCAAGGATTTGGCACTTACACTTCGGATTCCGGTCAGGTCTTTGCCGCCGTTTCGATTGCGGGTCGCGTCTATCTGACCAACCTGAACGACAACAACTACACGGTTACTGAGCTAACGTCGGGAACGATTGTAAACGACCCGACCGCTCCGCACGTCTGGTTCTGTCAGGCTGAACGAAACCTGATTGTTCAGAACAACGTAAACCTGCCTATCTTTTGGAACGGTGTCATCTCCCGCAGAAGCAACGGAAATCAGACGACACTGAACGTTCACGAACTGCCCCCTGGAGGACCAACGGCTTATTACCAAGGACGGGTGTGGGTGGCGGAAGGAAGCAACTACATTGGTGGCGACATCGTAAACGGGAATTTGGAACTGGCCGATCCCCGCGACTCCGTATTGCAATGCACTGAGAATGACTTCCTGAATGAAGGCGGTTCATTCGCTGTGCCGGGAATTCAGGGCGGCATCACCGCCATAACGTATTCGGCGAACATTGACACATCCCTTGGTGAAGGCAGCCTTTTGGTTGGCACGTCACAGGGCATCTTTGCGTTCAACGCTCCGACCGACCGAACCGTTTGGAAAAATCTCCAGCAACCCATTCAACAGTATGCGTTGATTGGTTTCGGACCCGTATCTCAGGAGTGCTTTGACAACGTGAACGGAGACATGTTCTTCCGGTCCAGCGATTCGCAGATACGCTCCTATTTCTACGCCCGTCGCGATTTCGTCCATCAATGGGGCAACATCCCGTTGAGCCGTCAACTGGTTCGGGCCATTGAAGGCGAGGCTGCGGTATGGCTTTACGGAAGCAGCGGAATGACATGGCAGAACCGCTACCTGTTCACCGTCCAGCCGCAACGCGACCAGACCACCGGCATCTATTACCTCGGTCTTGGCAGCTTGGACTTCTTCAACGTTGGTGGCGTCGGCAAGACCAGTCCACCGGCTTGGGATGGAATCTGGACCGGACACCAGTTCTACGGAGTTTTCAAGGCTACGGTGAACAACTTGGAACGCGCTTTTGCGTGGGTCCGTAATTCATCCACCAACCAGATTGAGCTATGGGAATTCGACCCCAACGCCAGACAGGATTACAACGGAACCGCCTACGTTCCGATTCAATGGTCCTTTGAAACGCGGGCATTTGATTTCGCCAACCAGGAAACGTCTTCCTTGGATTTGAAACAGTTGCTTGGGTGCGACCTATGGTTCGACCAGGTGGCCGGGAGCGTATCCATAAACGGATACTACCGTTCATCCCTTGGACCGGCATGGACACCTTGGGCCACCACGTCGGCGTGCGCCATAACCGGAGCCTGTTCCAATCTTGGGTGTTATCCGCCTGTGTTTCCTGACCCGTTGGCTTTTAATCGGGTTTCATTCCAAACTCCTGACCCGGCTGTTAATCCGGCACAGAACACGTCGGCAAGCTGGGGTTACAACTTCCAAGTTCGGGTTGCCGGTTCCGGGGCTGTCCGATTCAAGGAAATGCGGGCATGGGCGCACAAGAAGCCGGAAAAGCCTTCAGGCGATTTGGACAGGAGTGTTTGTCTCACCGCAAACACCACGCAATGCACGGCGGCTGGCGTTTGTCCGGTGGTGCAAGTTTGCGACGTGAACGATTACTACTGATATGGCGACCATCACTTTCAACGCGGGAACTTTGCCGAATGGGTTCTGCCCCACGACATGGCAGCAGACGTTCACCGGGTTCGTTAATGCGCTGACGGGAACGGTAAACGGGCTGAATTACTCGCAGGTAATAGTGAGTAAAGATGTGCCCGTTACGGACTTGGTAAACCCATCAAACTTGTGGCTTCAGATCACGGATACTGGAATTCCAGTTCAACTTTACGTCTATTCGGTGATAGCTGGCAGTTGGGAACCGGTCCAACAGAACTGGTTCTTTTCGGGCTACACGGACACGGGCGCGGCCAACGCCTATGTTGTCACGCTGTCGTATCTGCCCATCAGTCAGACCACGGGAGGCATTGCCACGTCGGGCCTTACCACGGGCATGACGTTTCTGTTCAAGGCGACGCACGCGAACACGGGCAACTCCACGTTTCAGGTCAAGGTGGGTGCATCGGCGTATGCGGCGGCTCCGATTAAGATTATAGCGGCGCAGATTGGTGCCGGTTACATCGTCGCCAACGGTTGGTATCTGGTTCAGTATGATGGGACTAATTTCCAACTGTTGAACCCGGATATAACGGCGATTGTGACGCCGTTGATTCCGCCTACGCCAGCCATTGCGTTTGCGGTTCTGGAAAGTTCCCCGTTGATTGACTTGCTGGCTGGGGTTGCGCCGCCGCAACTGCTTCAGACATACAACCACGGTTTTGGAGCAGTTCCAGCCTTTGTTCGTCCAGTAATGGTTTGTCAGGCTGACGATGCCTCCTATCTGAAGGACGATGAAGTTGATGCTGATCTTTTTGTAGTCAATGTGAACACGTCTACATTGGCTGTTTCCTCTTCTGCATTTTCAGTTAGGACCACTTCGGTTAGTGTTAAAACCTATCAAACGTTTGACACAACGGGATTTCCGGCCACGCATAAAATCTTTGCCGTTGGAGATGGTGCTGCTGGTCTTGTTCCAAACCTTTATCCAGTGACTCCAGCCAACTGGAAATACAAGGTGTATGTCGCCCACTAATCCATGATTACCCTTACCTTCACCGCTGGAACGCTTCCGCCCAACTTCTGTCCGGCGACATGGCAGTTGACGTTTCAGGCGTTCGTCAATGCCTTGAGCGCGACGGTCAACGGTCTGGATAACGCACAGATTCTCGTTTCCAGTTCCACCCCGGCCATCAGCACAAACTACCTGTGGTTGCAAATCTCCGGTGGAGGAACGCCGTTGCAACTTTACCGGGCGAGTGGTGGTGTATGGGTTCCGAACCAACCGACGTTCTTCTTCCCCGGCCTGTCCGACATAGGCGCGGCCAATTCGTATCAGGTCACAAGCGTCACGATTCCGGTTTCCGTAAACCCGGATGGAACCCCTGCCACTGGACTGGTTGCGGGCATGACCTTCGTATTTCTGGCCGCACATTCCAACACGGCTGCCAGCACGTTTCAAGTAAACGCCTATACGTTGCAAACACTTCTAGTTGGTTCTGCGGCAACCACGGCAGGTCAGATTGTGGCCGGTAACTGGTATCTGGTGCTTTACGATGGAGCACACTTCCAACTTCTGAACCCTTCTTTTGGTTATCTGTTGACGACCAAGTTTGTTTCCGCGCTTTCGGCGGTTCCGGTGGCGGGTGCCAACACTTCGGTTGCCCACACTCTGGCACAGCTTCCGAGTTTCTGTAACGTATGGTTGCGCTGTGTAAACAATAACAACGGCTGGGTTACTGGTGACATCGTGTCTCCAGATGCGTTTGTAAGCGATGACAACGGAGGCGGTTCCAGCGTGTCGGGAACGCCTGCCCTTTATTGGCAAGTTACCACCACGGCATTTACTCTGTTTCAAAAGAACTGTGCCGGAACCGTTTTCAAGGTAATCAACAAGGGTGGTGATTATTCAGGCGTTGCCACTTTGGAAACAGACTGGCAATTCTACGTTTCGATGGGTTACGTTCCTTAAAGGTCACTATGCCAATCCGAACTACATTTGCCGATCTTCAAAACTCCGGGGTTGGGGACACCCTTAACCTTCCGCCCTGCAACGCGCGGTTCATCGCCTTGGCCAACCGGGCGCAACGCACGCTGGCCGATGCCGGACGCTGGTATGGAACCATCGTGGTAATGCGGTTCTGCCAATACAACGGGTGCATCACTTTCCCGCGTGACGTGGCCGTAGTGGAGAAGATGGATATTTGCCGGGAATCCGTTTACATCCGCAATCAATGGTGGGAGTTCCAGACTGATTATCCGGTGCCACCGGTCGGGCAAAGCAAGCAACAGCAACAGGGATGGACGCCGGAGCTATTACCGAGAAATAACGTCTGCACGTTCCAAGACGTTACCGGTTCACCGGCTTACATCCAGCTTTACCCGCAGTCGGCGGCTGACGTGGGCAAGATTATTTTGCTTCAAGGTATCGACTCTTCCACGCTGCAACCGGTTCAAGAATCGGTCACACTGGCGTTGCCGTATGCACAGTCTGCCTACCAGTATCTTCCTCCAGGGCTTACCGGAGTTCAGAAGCCGGTTACGGTGGGTCAGATCAACGTCACCGCCTATTACCCGACCAGCACGCAGTCTGCACCGATTGCGATTTGGGAGGCATCCGAAACCGACCCTTGGTATATTCGCCGTTACCTGCTGAACTTCCCGACGTATTGCGCTTCAAATGCACCTGTCACCGGAGGTAATTGCTGCACCGATTACGGCACGGGTTGCGCTCCCGCACTGACAAACTGTCAGAACGGAATTGCCGCCACGTTCTTGGTGCGCCGCGAATTTGTCCCCGTGCTGGTGCCTACCGACTGGATGTTTATCCAGAACATCGAGGCTGTCCGGGAAGAAATGATGGCGTTGAATTCACGGGACCAGCATCAGTTTGACTTGGCCAGTCAACACCATGCCATTGCGATTCAGCTTCTCCGAAACGAATTGGACAAGTATCAACCACCACAACAGATCACGGTGAACTGTCAGCCGTGGGGAGACGCCCATCCCCGGCGAGTGTTCGGGGCGTTTATATGAACGAACTTGCCGTCATTGACCCGGTGGAACAGATGGAGGCACTGTTGCTTCCGAATTCAACCGTCGATATGGCGTCGGCAACCCATCACTTTTTGAGCGGCATGTATATCCGGCACATGTCCGCCCCGGCAGGGATGTTGTTGCTGGGGCACAGGCACAAGACCACGCATCCAAACTTGTTGCTTAAAGGAAGAATGCGCCTTTGGATGAACGGGATTGTTCAAGACATTGAGGCTCCGCACATATTTGAATCGGTCGCCGGGTCGAGGAAGGTTGCGGTAACGCTTGAAGACGTGGAGTTCGCCACCTTCCACATCACCACTGAAACCAACGTGGAAACACTGGAAGATGAACTGTTTGAAAAATCAAACACTTGGTTGGAATTTCATAAACGAAAGGAACTATGTCAGCCCTAGCAGCAGCTATCGGATTATCCGCCGTGGGAACGGTCGGCTCACTTGTGTCATCCAGCCAGACCAAGAGCGGTCTCGGTAAAATAGCCAACACGCCCTACGTTGATCCAAACAAGGCTTACACCGATTCGTTGAACGCCTCGTTGGCGGCACTGCCACAGGCGCAAAACCTGACCAGTCAGGAGAACGTCTATAACCAGCAACAGATGCAGGATGCGCTTAACAAGAGCATCCCCGGTTACAGTGCCATCCAAGGGGCGCGGTCAAGCCAGATTCAGGATGAATTGGCCGGACGAATTCCGCCCGATGTTCAGGCGGCAATTGAACGGTCGGGCGCGGCGCATGGTTTGAGCGGCGGCTTTGGCGGGTCGCAGGCCGGTAGGAACCTTACCGCCCGCGATCTTGGAACCACCTCACTTGGTCTGATGAACAGCGGTCAACAGCAGGCGCAACAATTGATTTCTGGAACCCCGATGTCCACGCCGATTAGCATCGCCCAACAGTTGGGTATCAACCCGTCGTTGCTCTACGGCGGAAGCGAACAGCAGCGCGGCCAGAACATGGAAGCGGCGGCAAATGCGGCGGTGGCTCCAGGTGCGCTGGGAACGCTGGGAGCGGCTGGACAGCAACTTGGAGGCGCATTGTTGGGCTACGGGCTTATGAGTGGCGGTTTCGGTGGTCGTGGTGCCGTGGCCCCTTCGGTCGGCGGTTCATACGTTGGCGCGGCAGACAGCTTCGGAAACCAAAACTACGCGCCTGTAAGCTCCTACTAATTTATGCCAAACATTCCAGACGCAGCATCGTATGTCGCTCCGATGGGTGCCGGATTGCAAATCGGACTAGGGCTGGCGCGGCAACAGCAGGACCGTCAGCAGTTCATGCAATCGTTGGCCGAAAAGAAGCGGGAATCTCAGTTCACCGAGGGGATTCAAAACGCACAGGCCGCACGTCAGGCCAAGGAGTTCCAAGACACCCAGGACTGGCAGAAAGGTTTCGCCACAGATTTCCAGAGTGAACTTGAAAAGGAATCGTCCAAGAACAAGGACATGGGATTGGGCGCGGACGTGAACAACGCATTCTCGCAACCGACGCGCACACCGCAACCGACGCGCACACCGCAACAGATTCAAAACGAGGTGCTGTCACGATGGTTGCCGCGCGCTCCCGCTCCGGTGTTGGAGAAGCTGGCTCCGATGATGCAGAGGCAGTTTATTACTCCCGCACAACAGGCGTTGATTGAATATCGAAATGGGATGCTTACGGAAAAACAATATCGTGATTCGGTATTGGAAAACCAGGGTCAGGAAAGAAACGATCTTCGCCGTTCAGCCATTAAGAGCGGACAGATGACTCAGTTGCGTTCATTGCAGACTTCCACCGGAGAACCTATTTTCGACCCGGAGACTGGTGAATTTGATCCTGAAGCGTATCAGAGAGCACTCAAGAAGGCGGGAACGTCTTTTGAATTCAACAAGACAATGACTGCGGCCGAACGGCAGGCGGACAAAATAATCAGTTCGGATAATAACCTTGCATCTTTGCCAAAGGACGAGAAAGCGAAAGTGCTTTCACTGATTGTTGCCAATGGTGGAAAATTCCCGGACCTGTCCAAAGAACAGGTCAAGGATTTGGGCCTGTTTGAAAATACGCTTCGCGGAACCGAAAAGCTTGAGGAAAAGCTGAAGGGTTACGAAGGTGATTTTGGTCCCATCTGGACGCGCGCAAAGAATCTGGCAGGCAAGGCGACCGGAGCGTATCCGAAAGAGCGGGAATTGCTGCAAGAATATCAGACACTTGCCACAGGTCGCGCATTTACATTTGGCGGCAAAACCCTGACTCAGAATGAGAAGGACGCAATCCTTGAACAGATTGGCAATCCAAACGATTCAGATTTCAGAAACCGTTTCAAGAGTTTCCGGGTGAACCAACTGGAACAGCTTGGCGAGAAGCTGAAAGAAATAGAGGACTTGGGAATTCAGAACAACCCAAAGATTCGCGACCGATACGTCACCATGAAGTCCCTTTACGACAAGACGGCCAAGAATATCGGAGTTCCCGCTTCCGATGCGTATCCTCCCGGCGATGCCAAAACCGAAGCGTCAACCTACGATATTGGCGGTCAAAAAGTAACCGTGAAAAGGGTAAAATAATGCCTACCTACCAAGTCAGTGGGCAGAATGGGGAAACGTATAACATTGAAAGCGAGAAAGAGCTTTCGCATGAAGACGTGCTCAAAGCTGTTGGAATGCACGGCGTAAAAACCGAAGAATCGAAACCCGGTGTAGGCGAACTGCGCCGACGTGAGGGACAGGGCGAGATTGCGGCAAGCAAGCCTCGCAGGGAGAGAACGTTTCTGGAAACCATGTCGGCAGCATCGCCTCAGAATCTTTCACCGGCAGGATTGGCTTTGCCTGTTCCAACAACTGAAGAAGATGTAAAATCCAACGAGAAAGTTGGAAGGATGGCGGCCCCTTACGTTGCCGGTGCGCTTGCCTCCGAAGCATTGCCCGCAAAATATGCCATTGGCGCTGCAAAATCATTGGCCGGATATATTGTCCGTAGCGCATTGGCCGGTGGCACATTTACCGGAGCGCAGAATGCAACCGAACAAGCTTTGGAAGGCCGCTCCAACCCAGCCGAATTGGGTCGAAACATAGCCGGTGGTGCAGTGGCAAATGCTGTTGCGGGTCCAATCATCGGAAAAGCCGCCAATGCTGTTGGTGGCGGAATTGCATCAGCCATTGCCCCGGAAGCAGCGGGGTCGCGGATTGCATCTGGAATGAGGGGTGCGATTGGCGGTTTGATTAAGCCCTTGGTTGAACCGGTGGAATCTGCCGGACGCCGTGCAGCCCGTGAAGCCATCCAATCGGCATACGGAATCGAAGTGCCAACAACTCCAGGCGATGCCGTTGGAAAATACGTTCAAGAACTCAAGAAGCCAATTTCTGGAAGCGTTTCGCCCCAAGAGATGGATGGCGCAAGGCAGGCGGTAATTTACGCGGCCACCAAGATAGCGCCGCCCGGTGCGTCCCCTTCACAGATAGCCACCGCAACCCGTGACTTGCTCAAAAGCCAGTTGGCTCCAATTGATGCCAATGCCAACGCTGCGATTGATATGTTTTCAAAGGAAATAGCCGACCACCTTGAAGCTTCAGGTGTGGCAACTTCTGCCCGTGGTGCCTCGCTTATTGGACCCGGAACCGACCGGCACAGTGCGGGTGATGCGGTCAAAACTCTTGCCGGTGAAGGCTTGGAACGGCGAGATGCAGCGGTGACAAAAGCATACGATGAGTTTCGTGACCATCCGTTCGTCAAGGTGAAGGGTAAAGCCACGTTCACTTCGCAGATTGCCAAAGAACTTGAATCGCAAGCCCTGAAAGAAACAGTTGTAAACGAAAACAAAATCGTCGGACCCAAAGGGGAAGCGATTTCCACTGAATCCGTGGCTCCGATTCCGGCAACTCTTGGCGCAATTCAGAGAGAGGTTGGACAGATAAAGCGTTTTGCAGACACAGATCAAAGTTTGGAAGACTTGCTCAGGTATAGGACTTTGGTTCGTGATTCCGTAAATGACCCGGCCAGAATGGTTGGAATTCCAGAGCGGGATAAATGGAAACTGGTCTCTGCGCTGACCAAGGACATTGACCGTATTGTTTCCAGCCTGCCAACCACCGGCCTTAAAAACCGGCTTCAAGCGGCCAACAAGCTTTATGCTGAAACTGCGGATTCCTACAAAGACCCGTTCGTTCAAAGTTTGAGCCGTGATGTTGGGGTTGCAAAGGGAACTCAGCCTTCCGAGGTTTACTCCCAACTGACAGGTGGAAACGCGCAATCGAACTTTGATCGGTTGAAGCAGATTTCCGGTGATGATTACCCCAAAGTTTTGGAATCCGTCCGCCGTGGTTTGGCCCAGGAGATACATGAAGACGCCTTCAATTCTGTCTCTGGAAAATACAATTTGGGACAGGTGGTTAAACGGTTGGACGAATTCAAATCCAATGCGCCCAAAGAATTTGGGTCCATGTTTCCCAACTACGACAACGTGGTTAATCTGGCAAAACGTCAGGCGTTGATTGAGTCTTCCGGTAAACTGTCGCCCGCAGATGCTTTGAAATCGCTTCAGGCAAATCCAAGCGAGATAGCGGACTTGCTTGAACCTGTGTCGCGTCCCGAAATAGCCAGATCAGCCGCCAATGCAATTTCAGCCAACGCACTCAGGGAGAAAGCTCTTTCAAATCAGATTTACGCCGATGTGATGGGCGGAAAGACGACATCCGCCGAAAGCGACCCGCACACGCTGATTAACAAAATCATCGGTGGTGATTTCAAAGTTGGACCCGGCATGAAACCTTCGGGTGGATCGGGTGGTTATTCCCCGGACTTAGTTGGTCAGATGATGGACTCCATTCATCGCCAAGACCCGCAACTGGCATCACGGCTTCAGGAAACATATTTGGAGTCGTTGATAAATGATGCCAGAAAATCAACCAAGCTGGGTGGAAAAGTTATCGACCCTGACGAGTTGTTGAACCTGCTTACGGAAAAACGCAGGGGTGAAATCGCCAGCAAAATACTTGGACCGACAAAGACAAAAGACCTGATTGAAGCGGCGCAACTTTTGAAAGGAACCGGTCCAACGGCAAAAGAGTCCATGCTGTCCATGTTGGGAAGCGATGGAATCAATGCTGAAGAAGTGGCGCGCGCTCCACAGGCCGGAAGACTTGCGTTTCTGCGTGTCAATCTTGGAATTCCCCGTCTGAAACTTGAAATTGCCGGTAAGATTCTCAACAACAATTCGCTCAGAAAGATTGCGGCCACACCGTTTTCAAAACTGACGGAACCGCAGGCCAGGGAACTTGCGAAAGCCGTTTCCGAAGTCCCCTAATCAAAGCGCGCCAGGTTTGGATTCCTGACGCGCTTCGGCTCAGAATAGGCATTAAATTCCTAGCAAATTACGAATGTTTGGATTCCGCGAAAAATCACAAAAGTTGTCCACGAACATTTTTCCAAATGGAGTTTTATAAATCTCAATCAGCTTTGCGTTGTTTTTAGCTTGCTTGGACAATTCCATCTTAGGGTCATGCGGACTTTTAATGTCCACATGAGTTCGGATGCCCATTGCCTCTTCGATTGCATCGGTAATTTCTTCCATATTTTCTATCGGTTCTTTTTGTGTCGTTTTCATAACTTCTCGTTCACCGCGCCGATTATCATTGAACCACCGCCTGCGCCTGCACCATGCGCGGCGCACTGACCTGTTGTGCCCGAACAAGTCCAGTGGGGAGTCCTTGCGCCTCAAAGGACTGCACCACCGCCTGAGCCACGGCAGAAGCCATGCTGGGGCGTTGAGGCGGTTCAGGTGGTGCCCACCGCAAGGCGCGTTCAACGGCAACCCGCATGTTGCGGAGGTCGTTCAACTCATCGGTGTTGGATTCAACTTGAACAGATTCGGTTGGCAGGTTGGCTTTGTAAGCTTCCAAACTGGCTGACGCGCGTTTCCAGAATTCAACCGGGGCGCGGCCTTGCAGGTTCTTGGCTTCAATCAATTCTTCGAGTGCTGTTTCTAATGGATGTTTATTGCTCATGTTTGTGTTTTGTTTGGTGTTTCAAATTTAACCCGCCCAAAACCCGCCAGTTCTACGACCAATAGTATAACGGATTATGGACGGTTGCCATCACACGATGGCTAAAGTTGACTCCGGCCATGAGGCGAGGATGGCGTCACGGATTACGTTGCACTCAAATCGTATGGCCGCATCGGCAATGGAGATTCCCGGCTCGCCAAGTAAGCCATACATTTTCTGTAACCCCTCAATCGCCGCGATGGTGGACTTCCAGCCCGCTTCGGCGTATATAAGCCTACCTTCGCATATATCAATGCGCTCTTGGCACTTGGCCTTGATCTTTTCGAGGTGTTCGGTGGTGGTCATATGGTCTTTACTTAACAATCTCCAACGCCTTCGCCGGATAGATTTGAACGCTGCCTTTGTGTGTGGACGATTCGACACACACGCCATTAGGAGTGAGGCTTGTGGAGTAGTAACCACACACAAAGCCCTCCCACTGTGAGCCGGACTTTTTCCTTACGCGCGTGCCGATGTCGAAGGTGTGGGTGCTAAGTTGATGGAGGTGTTCGGTGGTGGTCATTGTTTGTTCATTTCTTTAGAAGTTGTATAAGATGTTCAATGTCTTGGTGATTATACTGAAGGTCTCCTAGGCAGTAATTCAGAGCATCATCCACCACCTGCCGAAGCTTCTCGTTCTCGGCGCGTAGTTCAACGGCTTGGTTAGCTCGAAACTGTTCGTAGGATTCGATGATTTCCGATGAGCAGTGATAGTGTCCTTCCGCGTAAGCCTTCTCCAATTCCTCTGCGGGCACTAGTCGGCACCAGAGACCTTTAATCTCTGATGGTTCTTCGTATGATAGTTCGTCAACCACCCCTTTGAACGTGCATTTCTTTAGGACGATAAGGCGTCTTCCGCGCACGTCTTCGTCGCTTATGTCTTCTCGCGCTTTCCAGGCGTAGAACCCAGTAGTGGTCGGTGGTGTTGATGTAAAGGTCATGTTTTTGTTTCTTGAGTTCTTCAGAAATAGAATTTCATCACAACCGACAGTCTTTTTGCCGAGTCACGTCGCATATTCTTATGTTAGGACGACAGCATCCATCGCATCCATGAATCGTCAGATGTTCACGACCGATTCGGACATTGTGCGCGGCGTCGTCCGGGTCGGGATGGCCGACACCGTGCGGGCAGATTCGCTCCATCACGCCCTTATCGTCGCGCCAGTTCAGCGGCCACGTCCTCATGTGGTGGTCGGACGGGTTGTGGATGCAGCAGTGTTCGCCGCTGCATTGCGATTCGTCGTGTGTTCTGAGTGTTACGTTTTGCATAAAAAGCCCTAACCATACGCTTCAGCGAACCCGGCCACTTCGCTCTTATTGCAATTTGCGTCACTCATGGTCTGGTCGCTGATGAGCTTGCTTTCGGCAAAATCACGCGGACGGGTTGCCCAATGCGTAAGCCAGCAGGCGAAACATTCAACTTTACCATGATCCAGCCTTCGCGAATGTCGCCGCCGTCGAGTTCTCCCGGAACGCCAGCGAGTTGTTCGGAGACGCTCACGATTTCCGCAAGTTCCGATTCCAAAAGCGTCAGTCCATGCTCGCGGCTCATGAGTTCAAAAAGAGGGTAAAAGAAAGACGACGGACACGAACCAGACGCCACAGAACAACGCTCTGGATTTGCAATAGTTTTCATAGTCAAAGTGGTTCTACGATGAGGATGTGCGTTAGGACACCCACTTCGGCACCGTGCATACAACCTCAGTCGCGGGCGAACCAGGCCAGATGTTTTCGCGCGAGCACTTGGCAAAGACTGGCAGAAGTTGACAAACTTCCTCCCAACCTTTCGCAATGAATTCGTCTGAGCACGCGAACACCTTAACGTCATGCGGAGGTTTCGATTCCACGGAGAAGAATTTGAAACCCCGCTTACGATCTTCCGACCCACAGAGCGCATTCCACACAAACAGATATAGCGCAGCTTGGATGTGATAGCCCATGTCGTAGGCGTGACGCGGAAACTGGTGGTCGTCCACTGAGTTAGTAAATTTGCAATCGGCCAAGAAATCAAACCGTTGCGACGGGATGATGTCCATGCGGCAACGAACACCAACGTCGTTGGTCTGGTCCCAAGTTAGAAGCGACAGTTCTGTTTTGCAGTCCCGCAGAACCGGGCCGGTAATCGGATGGTCCGACAACGCCTTGGCCGCGTTCACGGCGTTGTCGAAGTCAGTGGATGATAGCACTTGGAAACCCTGATCCTTCTTCATTTGCTCCCATGTCTTGCAAACCTTTGACGCTCCGTGCCACGGCTTCTGATTTCCGTTATCGTCCGTGTAGGTTTCCGGTTTCTTGATAATCATCGGCGGTTCCGCCAACGGTTCCAGTGCGTAGTGATGCGCCAGTGTGCCCGCTATCATCGCAGGTGACGGTTCCTCGCGCTTGTCCAGATACAGCCGCAAATGAGCGGGAGTGCCTTGCCACAGCGTCCGAAGTATTGACGCGGATGCACCCGGCAAAGCGTGATATTGCTCCGCTGGCATTCCTTCGTGGACGCCGATAAGGGTTTTGAAGTCGGTGGTCATGGGTTTACCCCTTTATCTGTTACAAGTCCGGTTAAGACACCTTGGCATTTATTGCACTTAAAATTCCCAACCAATAACTTAATTGGCCCCATCGGAAATGTGTCCACTGTTTCTATTCTTGGTTCTCCTTGAAGAATATATTCGCCGTCACACATTTCGTGGAACTTCCCGTCTGCTCGTTCGTGACTCATACCCTTATCCCCTTATCGACTTCACCGCGTTTTCCCAATCGCCAATCATGGCCTCAAGCGAATGGCTGGAAATGGACGCAATTTCGTCGATGGTTTTCGCGTTCGCCGTGGATTCAGGTCCGCCAACCGTTCGCCACCAACCGAGGAACGTTTCAACCTGAATCGGTGGCTTGGCCGATGCCAAAAGCCGAATCACGGTCTTGGTAATGTCCGTGTCAGGTTTTGATTTCGTTGCCGATGCAGTTGCAGTTGCCATAGTCACCGGAGCGGCCTGAAACGACGGTGCATCTGTTACCGGCCCGTCGCCCGTCTCCATTTCGATTACCACGCCGTTATCAACCATCGTGGTATGCCCGATTTCCGCCGCATCAGCCGCAACAATGGCGTTGTTCAACTCAATGCTGCGCGGCATATACTTGAGAACCTGGAGCAACACCACCTTGCGGGCATACATCTCAAAGTTGGCATACGAATAGTGCCGTTGCCCGACCTTGTTGTAGCGGTCCCGGTGTTTAATCACGCGCGACACGGGCCACGCTTCGATGACTTCTTGTTCCGAACCGTTGACCTTGCCGCAGGCATAAACCCACGTCAAAGAATCGGGGTCGCCATAGTTCGGTCCCGGCAGATGACGGCACTTCGGACGGCTGCCCAACTCAAATTCCCACACGTCGCCTTCAAACACCGCCCCGGTCCATGCCGTCGCGCGTCCCGTGTTGTTCAGAAGTCCGACCAACCCCTGCCAGCCCGGAACCATCGTGCAGGTTCCTTTGTATGGAATTAGATAGCACTGACCCGCTACACCTGGCTCAAGGCCAATCTGCGCGGCGACGACCAGCGATGAAAGAATGCTTTGCGGAGTGCATTTCTTGAGTTCCGCGTTGGTGCTGTAACACGTTTGCGCCAGCCGGATCATGCGGTCGGCCTTCAGGTGCGAAGGGAGGGCGTTGACGATTGCCGTCCGTGATTTGCCTAGGTAATCCCCAAGCTGTTTTGCGTTTGATACTGTCAGTTCGTTGCTCATGTTTTGAAGTTAGATTTGTTAAAAGAGTCCCGTGCCGAATCCGCCACAACCTTCTTATGATTCCTCTTGTTATGTCAGTTGCTACTTATTTGCGCTTAGTTGGTGGTTGCGAGGCTGCGGAGATGCAGGCGGTCGGATTGGATTCCGTTCCGGCACGGGTGGAGATTTTTGGCTGAGTGGAGATTTTTGGCTGAGTGGTCGGCGTTGCCAGAGCGGCTATCTTGGTCCGAACCATGAATTCTGATTCCTTGGACGGCGTTCGTCCGTTCTCCCAAAGACACCAGCGGTTGCGGGTCACACCCACGAAAGCGGCGGCATCCTTCTGGAGCATGATCGGCTTTTGCGATAACCGCCAGCGGCGGATTGTCTGTGCGAAGTGTTCAATAAAGGTCACGGCGTTAGTGTTGTTCAAAGTTACAGGTTGTCAAAGGTTATTTTATTTGAGCGTAAAAAATACGGTTTTGCTGGCGTATTTGCCACTGGGTTCCGCGCGGAGATTTCAGTCCGTTGACTGTCCACGTCCATCCGCGATGGGTTAGCAGGACGATTTTCCAGAGGGTTAGGGGGTGCGATTTCATGTCACTTCATCAGTTTTTCCGCTTCCGCTTCGATGACGGACAAGCAGGCTTTGAGTTGTGCTTGATAGGATGAAGCTCTTTCAGGTTGCAGCTTGGTAAGTGCTTCCGCTTGTCGCGTTACGCGGTGGAAGTCATTTTTCAATTCTCTCAATTCATCCTCGTTCTTCATTCCTTTACGAAGCATAAGGTTTTCGATGGTGACTTTTATAGAACCGTCGCCGTTGCATTCTTCGCATGTAACTTTGCCGGTTCCGTAGCATTCTTTGCATTCGCATTTCATAGGGTTATCGTGTTTTAGTTAGTAGGAACATCAGGGTTGGTATCGTGCTGAATCATCATCTTGATTAAGTGCGCCGCGATTTGCGGGACGATGGCGTTGCCGATTGCACCGATTCTGACCAGCCTGCCGGATATCCCATCAACTGTTCGGTGAACATTGGGGAAAGAAAGCCGCCAGGTTTCCGAATCCACGGATGATTTGATAGCATCACTTGCATCACACCTTTCGGACTTCCAGCGGCATCCTCGTTCTTGCAAGGAGTGGGCAACCACCCACACCCGATGTCGTCTGTGATAAGCTCCGATTCCTGAAGCTGGAATATCAAACGCCCCGCAGGAGTAGCCGACGCCTTCCAAGTCAGATAACACCGTGTCGAGTTCCATACCTATGATCCCAGGCACGTTTTCGCCAAGAAATAATCTCGGTTGTAATGCTTCAACAATTCTAAGCACTTGAGGCCAGAGCGCACGGTCATCATGCCTGCCTCTTTGCTTCCCGGCGACACTGAAAGGCTGGCATGGCCATCCAGCGGTAATGAGGTATGGTCTTTCCCTGTCGAGTTCCCATCCCATTGGCGTGATGCACGGGCATTCACCGAGGTGCGCTTGGTGCCTTTCGCACCACCGATCATCACAGCATTCGCATTGTGGATATTCTCCAATATCAACGGCAATGTTTCGGACATCTCCAAAGTTTTCGATTTCCGGCCAATGTTTTTTGAGGATGGTGTTTGCATATTCGTCAGTCTCACAGAATCCAATTGTCTTTAACCCGTTCCACTCTGCCGCCAGCTTGAAGCCACCAATTCCACTGAACAGGTCAAGATGGGTTTTCATACCGGTTTCAAAGTCTCCCGGTCACACTCCGCATAAACCACCGTGCGCCGTTCATCCATCGGCAGGCCGCACTCTAAGGCTAGGGAGTCACATTGAGCCTTGGCAGCTTCGATAGTTTCCGCCTCAAACCAGTCCACGAAGAATTTTCCCTTAACCGTCGTTGTCGCCATGAACAGTTTCACTCTCCCCCCTTCCCATAAGCAAACCTTCGCCCCTTAACCTTCGGCCTGTCATCCGGTTCAGACATCCGCGCGCATTCTTTGATTTCGGTAATCGCTCCGCGCACGCGAAGAGGGTCAACCCATTTCTTGGCGCGCTTAATCAGCTTGCCAGCACTGTGCGCGCTCATCGTTTGCCCTCCGTCAGCCACACCATGCGATAGAAAACCGCAAGGATGGCCGCACTAAGGCCAACGGTGGCGCATTTAGGAAACCAGCGGATCACCAGCACAAGGACGATGGCGATGATTACCGCCATGCCGACCATACCGGACCAGACAACCACCTTGCCTTGCCAGCGCATCGGCAACGGGTCGAAGTTAATGCCGGGGTCGTCGGGGTGTTTATCCATGCCAACGGATGCGCCTAATGGTGTTTTATTCACGGGTGTCATGTTGTTTTGTGTTAATAGCAATTTGTGCCTGTGCGATGCGTAAAGATTCGTATTCGTCGAAGGATGTTGGAGACGTGTCTTTGCCGTTTATGGTTGGCACATACTGGCCTGTTTTCCGGTCGTGTCGCACTCCCGGAATTTTAGAACAAGGCGACGCACACGAACCACTGCCCGCCGCGTTCAACGCGCAGATGAGTTTGCTTTCCGGCTGCCAGTTTCGCAACGAGTCTTCGAGCGCCTCGTCCATCGGGCGGATATTCACGCCGGTGGCGAGCAGCTTGGCGGTGTCGAGGATGCAGTTGGAGCGCGGGGTCTTCGCGGCGACGCGGTAAAACTCCGCGTCGTCGGCCCAGAACTCGAACTTTCGAGACGGCTTCAGCACGCGCTGGATCGCGGCGACGACTTCGCGCGTCGAAACGTAGCCGGGGTTCACCACGTTGTAGATGCCCGTGGGCGCGCGGCGCTCCCAGAGGTCGAGGCAGGCACGCACGAAGTCCGTGCGGTGTGAGATCGAGTTCACGTTGTCGTAAACCTTGGCGTAGCGCTGGACCTTGCTGATGTAGTTGCGCGCGTTGTCCACCTCGTCAAACGGGATGCGCAGTCGCCAGAGGTAGCCGTCGAGGCCGCGCAACGCCTCTTCGCCGAGCGCCTTGGTGCCGCTGTAAAAACTGCACGCGCCCTGACGGAAGGAGAAGTTCGGCTCGTCGGTCTCGGTGAAGCCGCGGATCGCGGACCGGTCGCCATCCATCAGCGCGCGGAAGGACGGCGTGGTGAGATCGGGTTCGATGCGGATGCCGCTACTCTCGACGACCTTCGCCCCCTTGTAGATGCAGCCGGACGAGACGTGCCCCCACGCGACACCCGCCGCGTGACATGCGTGGGCGACGGTCTGCGGCAGCAGCGAGTTGCCGACCAGCGTTTCGGACGGGGCGGATTCACAGGCGTCCACATTGGGTTTGCCGGTGTATCCGGCGCAGTTGATTACGAAGTCCCAGCGAGCTTCGCGCAGCACCGCGAGCAGCCGGTCGAAGCGTGTGTAGTCCACGTCGGCGCGACGCAGCACCCGCGAGTCCCAGCCGCGCCGCGACAGTTCGCGCGCGAACGCATCGCCCACATAGCCCGTGCCGCCGAGCAGCAAAACTTTGGGCACCCTCACGCGACACCTCCGAGCCGTTTTGCCTCGGCGTCGTCGCCGACGAGATAGTCACGATATTCGCAGTTCGGCAGGGTGGATGTTAGCGCGCCAAGCTGGTCGCGTTTTAGCAACTCCCATGAAGTCCACGCGGGAGAACCTGGCGCGGGCGTGCTCATGGTTTGAGCGGTGGCAATGGCTGCTTCCTTGGTCCGGAACGAGATGTTCCGATGTTGGCCGTTTAAGACGTAAACGAGAGAGTAGGGGTGAGTTTTCATTGGTTAGAACGAGAACATTTTTTAAGGACGACATATTCAGCACCACCGTCATACCATCTCCGGTTTTCGTGACGAGCAAACGCCAACGCATCAGATTTTCGGTCAAATGCAATTCCGGCCAACGTTTCCGGGTTGTTTCGGTTTGGGTTTCGCGGCTCAAAGTGCCGGGTCGCAAGCCATGTGTGACGTGGTGTTTTCACTTGTCCCCCTTTCCGCAACGGGCAAGGACGGCACGGGCGGAAACCATAGCCAAAGCCCATTTCTTTCCTGAGGCAGAAAAGCTTGCGTCGCGCAAATAAACCATTTGCTCCAACGCCGCCCGCAACTCGTCCCGCTCGCGTAGAAGGTCAGGAGCGGCGGCGAACAAGAGCGCGTTAGCAGGATGAACGTCCCGCATGGTGCAAAGGATTGACCCCTCTTCCATCGACCAATCTTCCGGCATGCTGCCGCCGTGATCCACCTTTGAGCCAGCGGTGACAATGTAGCGGTGATCGTGCTGGACGTGCCTGCCTGCATTCACGGGACAGGGCATTATTTCAAGCTCCTTGAATGCGGCGAAAAAGTTTTTCGTGTCGGTGTTCACTTCTCACCTCCTTCCTCAAGCTTCGCGCATCGACGGATGTCTTGCATCACCGTTTTGTTGTCCTCAAAAAACCGGCACGGCGAAACCGGAATTTCAGGTGATGACAGGTGATAAATTTTCATTGCGGCAAACAGGGTTGAAGTTTCCGATTCCAGTTTTTTGCCCGCTTCTCCCGCCAGATGGACAACCCAGCCCGCGCGACAGTGAGTGGTTTCGCAAGTGTGCCATGTGGACATGTCTAGTGAGTTTTCGACGATGGTAGCCGACAAAATAGCGGCGTGTATTTTTGGGATTCTAGGAACGGTGAATGATTTTGATTGACCCCAGCAATCCGAGCAATCCGAGCAACGCGAGCAACGCGAGCAACGCGAGCAACCCGAGCAACGCGAGCAACCCGAGCAATCCGAGCAACGCGAGCAACCCCAGCAATCCGAGCAATCCGAGCAACCCCAGCAATCCGAGCAATCCGAGCAACGCCAGCAACCCGAGCAATCCGAGCAACCCCAGCAATCCGAGCAACCCGAGCAACGCGAGCAATCCGAGCAATCCGAGCAACGCGAGCAAACCCAGCAATCCGAGCAATCCGAGCAACGCGAGCAACCCCAGCAATCCCAGCAACGCAAATTGTTTTCATTTTGCTTCTCAAAATCAGAATGGTTTTGCGCGAATTTCCGAGAAACGCCGTTACAATCTTTGTCTTTGCGCGCGTCAAAGGCGGCGCGATCCTTAAATATCAGTGTTTTCATGTTATCAAAAAGAGTGATCCCGCGCTTCGTCAATCTGTGCCTTGAGGTCGTCAATCTGTTTCTGGATTCCGTCGCCTGCGTCCGCGTCGGATGATTCTTCCGCGTCCGTGTTTTCCTCCTGGTCCTTTTCCAGCGTGGCAAGCTCCGTTTCAAGCTCCGCAACGAATTCTTCCCGCGCTTCCTCAACGTCTTGCCTGTTGTAAGTCTCGCCGTCAACCTCAACGAAGTCCTCGCCGTCCGCCCAGTCGTTCACCCCGCAACGGTAGGCGGTAGGGTCTTCGGATTTAAGCACCGACGACGGCGACATATAAGCAAACGGACCGCCAACGGATGAGAACGAATAGCATTCGTCAAGCATGGAATCGAACAACTATTCACGGTCAACGGGTTGGCATTCGGCGACAACGTGCGCCTCAAGTTTTTTGATAGTGTAGGACATAGTGATCATAACATTTTTCCATTAACCAACGGACTTCATGCCCGCCTCCGGGGCTGATTCCCCGCCATGCCGTCCCGGTTTCCCGAGGCGGCAGGACGGAGGGTCAATTAAACCAACGCGAAGCAATACCCCGCCCGAAACGTTCGCGGAACGAGCGGCGAATTACCTCGCCGACATTCTTAACGCCTGGCGCGTGATCCGGGCAAACTTCCGTTTCGTCGATGCTTAACGTGTCCCGCTTGTGATTCCACAAAGCCGACGCCAGCACAGCACACACGGCGGAACGGTATTCAGTCGGCCAGTATTGCCCGGTAACGTAGTCAAGCCGCGCGCCATCCCAAGACAACCGGCCAGAATATGCAGAGAACGCATAAGCCAAAGCCTGGCCCGTTATGCCTTGTTCAGATTCAACGGCGACGAGCAACGCCTTTGCTTCATGCAGCGTCTTAGTGATCCCGCGAAGCTCCTTGAAATAAGCGGAACGGCCCGCCTTGTCGTCGTAGCTGCTGCAATAGTTCTGAAACTCAAGGCCTGGCCGTTGGCGGATGAATGCCCGAAGGGCGGAGATTATTGCGGGTTTGTCGCCAACCGGCTTGGCGACGATTGCCCCGGCTTCCCCGCGTTCAATTGCGCCGGTGACGTGATGTTCCAGCATGGAAACCGGCGTGCAATGCTGCGCCTGCATCTGTGAGGGATAGACTGACAGTCCGTTAATGTTCATATGTTTTGTGTTTTAATCGCGGGCGGTTATCGCCCGCCATGAATCCGAGTTGCCCCGGACTCAAGGCGGGGGATTTAGAACCAACGGCAGAGCCACAGACGGGACCACGGCGAGACCACGCGCACCGCTACCCGGTCAAGGGCTAGCTTGTGCCGTTGGTTATCCGCTGCCAGCCGGTCAAGGGTGGCGCGAATCGTTGCAAGGTTTTTTTCGGCCCGGTCAAGGGCGGACCAATCGGATGAGGTTTGTTTCATGGTTTTGTATGCGTTCATTACAAGGAGATGTTGCTTGAGGTTACACGTTAAGGCAAGGAGAAAATGAATTTATTCAATAACAGCATTCCCCGCATTCATCCGCCGCCATGCTGAAAAATTCACGATAGGCTTTGTCCGCGCAGCCGCAAGCCCTGGCCAAGACTCGCTTCCCGGTTGGATAGTAAAACACGCGGTCACCTTTGCGGATTGCCTGCCCGCAAGCTTTACCGTCTTTTGTGCCAGCACAAACGGAGGAAACCTTGGCGACGATGAAGCGGGGGTCTCCCGCGTAGGAGTTCACTTGGTCCCTTTCGCTTTGGCGATGGCGGCGCGGGCCGCCCGAACAATGGCTTGCAAATCCTCGTTTTCCGGCGTCTTGGGGCGTGTAAACGTGATGGCACAAAGTCCCGCCGTGGTTGCGATAAACTGTAACGCCGCCAGCAATTCCGGGGCGGCGGCAATTAGTCGCGCGTTGGCCTGTTCAGTTTGCCAATCGGATTTTCCGTTGACCCAAGGTAAATCGGAAACTGTGGCAACTTTCAAGTCGCCGTCATTTGCCCAGATTGTCGGTTGCGTTGGATCATTTGTCCACGGCCCTTGTGTGTGTTGTGTTTTCATGTTATGCTTTTATGTTAATCGGTGTTAATTCACCGCCACCTTGCCAAGCGTGAACCTGGCAAGCGGGCGGGGGATCAACGGAGTTTCGTCACTTGTTCCTTAACAAATTCCCCAGTTGCGTTCATTCCCATTGAACCAAAGCCGGTAAGTTCATCGTCGTTTGACGACAGGGCGTGGAAGTAAACCGTCCTTCCGTCCGATTGCTTTCCGCAACTAACCGGGAAAAATTCGCCGTGACGGTTGGCGACATAGAAAAACCAAGGTTCACCATTGCCACGGCAAAACAGAATGCCGCCCGCTTTTACCCGGTAAAAACCCGAATCCGTTCCGCCCGGATTAAAAAGCGAAGAAACCATTGCCTTGACAGACGGGGCGAAACTAAGACCGCTTGGAGTTTTAAGCTTCACTAAGTCCTCCGGGTTGCTTTCTAGCGTTATGTTCACAGCACACCTCCTTGAATATACCGTGTGTAAGCTAATCCGTAAACGCGTGACTTGCGCTCATAGTGGCCGTCAAGCCTACGATTCCAAGCATCCAAAGCTTTGTGTGCAAATACGTTTCCCACTGCCGGACCATCTCCCAGTGTCCAATTGTGCAACAAATGAAACCACTCGCCACATGGCTCCGAATCGCCAAAGACGCCGGATTTTTTGGCGTAGTAAAAAGCAAGCTGCGCCACCGCTTTTGCTTGCTTTGCTTGCCGACGTTCAAGCCACAGCGTGATTTTGTTCACACGGTTGATACCGGGATTCCATGTGCCGTTAATTGTCCAAGATTTCGTTTTCATGTGCTTTGTTTCTCCGCAGCGATTTTTTCGACCAGAGTCGTCGCCTGCTTGACGCTATACACGGGATGCCCCATGCCGTTGATCCAGAGAACTACCTCGCCGGTAGTCGCGTAGCCGTTGCTGTTGATGCCGTTGACATATTGGCGGAGATTTTTGTTTTTCAGGGCCGCTTCAACTTTCGATTTGTTCGTCATATTTTTGTTGGTCGCCTTTCACCGGCGACAAGGTGAAGTTACTCTGGACAACGTTAGAGCACAAGATAAATCGACAACTTTTTTCACTTTGTTTCCGCATGGATCACCGGCATTCCGGCCATTTCGCTTCTGTAAACCGTTGACTATCAACGTGACTGTCCGTTGCCCTAGGCTGAAAAACACCATGCTACCACCCTGCCGACAAATAAAAGCCCGTCATATCGAATCCTAGAGCGTTCGTTTATGTATGTAAACGGTTATGGTGGGGATTAGAAAAGCTAATACCTTTAAATTTCCCCACAATTGGCATTGAATCTATCGCATCAACGCATTCGGATAGGCGGATGACTGATGAACTTCCCTCGCGGAATAATCTACACTTAGCGCATAGGACCAGGAGATATGACCAAGTAGCTTTTCTTTTTCGCAATTCTGAACCAGCTCACATAATGCTTTTATTGCGTAAAGCACGCAAAGCATTAGAGCATGATTTAGACAGCGCAGACGAAGAAACCGACCGCGTTGCCATAGTCGGCGCAGTCTGCAAACTAGCCGATACAACGGCCCGATTCGCTGGCGTTGCGCTCGCCCCCAAAGGCACAGCCGCAAAGCCAGGCGACAACGCGAGGCCGGTGCTTCCTATGGAATCCTAGACTCAGGACTAGCAAAGCTAAGGAGTTTCCTGTGATGCACACTGTGTGTTATATTTAATTGTATTCTAGCAGCAGCAACGGAGGGCGATCAACTAAGGGATGCGCCTAGCCTCCGTCCGCCGTCCGTCTGTCGTCTGTCTGTCGCTGGCTATGTGATCCAGGTTCTCCCGTCCTATCCTTCCAGGCCATCCCCAGGCCGTCCCCACCCCCTACCCCGCACACCCCGCGTTGGGGGCCGTGGCTGTTTCCAAGCCCCCTCAAAAAGTGCCGCCATTTTTTGGGGAAAGACCGGCAAGATTTGCCTAGCATGGAAGGCTTCAGGAGGCTCAGGAGACTATCTGGGGTCTATGGACATACCAAAGAGGCATCAAAACGTCGTGGTGAGGCGGATAGAGCGTTTGCTGACGGGTTGCGCTTTGGGGTTGGACCGTGGATTTGGTGGGGGTGACCTGATTCCGGTTTCCACTCCTTTGGATTTCTTGTCGGTTTTTTGAGTTTCCGGTGTCCTCAAGTCTTTTTCCATTCCACTCGCCCCTACGGGAGCGAGAGTGGAAGTGGAAAACGCCTAGAACTTCCGCCATTTTTCCACCAGCGGAAAATGGTGGAAAATGCCATTTCATTGGGCTTTTAAAGAATTGTTGATTTACTTGTTAGGCTCAAAAGTGCGTTTCCACCCGATGAACATTGATCGGAAGTGGTGGAAGAATTTGAGATTGATGACATAGGTATCTACCGCAACGGTCTTGGACTTGACTGGTTCCACTAAGTGGTTATAGTTGTTGCCTATGAGTGAAACACTGGTGTCTGTATCAATGGAACTTCAAAGCCTGATTGCCAAAAGGGCTGCGCTGGCTAAAGAGCTTGATGAATTTGACCGGATAATTACCCTAGAGAAATCGGCAAAGCATAAACGGCCACGGAATTCGTTGACCTTGGCTGAAGCTGTTCTTATTGCCACTGCCGACAAACCGCTTACGAAACGGGAGATACTGGAAGCGGTTAAAGGGACGGGTTATACCTTTGCCACAGTTACGCCAATGACATCCTTGCACCCTTTGCTTTTCAAGGGTGGAATGTTCAAAAACAAAGATGGAAAGTTTTGGCCAGCGATACAGGAACCAGCGATACAGGAACCTGCCGTTCAGGAATAGCTGGCAGCAAACCGTGCTGAAGTCCAACCGTGGTGGTTACGGCGACCGTGTAGGTTACGGCATGAGCCGTATATCCTGAATAATCTTGGTGACGGTATGCTGGCGAATAAGTTTTTGGTCCATGGCTTTGTCTATTACCTTGTAAGCCATTGATTTTCCGACGCCGGACTGTTCCCTGATGATTTTTACCAGTTTGGTCTTGGAGATTCCTTCACCGGGGCAGAAGTCGGCCACTTCTTCGGTGGTAATGCGGCAGGTGGAATCACCGGATGCTTCGACGATCTTGTCATTTACGTCTATGGATTCGTCGTGCTCGTAAATCATGTCCTCGGTCAGACGGGCGGCGAATGGAAGGAACTCGCGACCGTTGGAGGCTTTGCCGCATGAAAATCCAAGGAGGTCGTTGTTTTCGGGGTCGAGGGGTGCAACGTTGATCTGGCCACGGGTCCAGGAGTGGAGGACTTTGGAATTACGACCGAAAGAGGCGCGGTCGTGGCCGGTCATCTTGGCGAGACCGGCTTTTCCGGTGGCGGCGTGATGAATTACGACGATGGCGCGCTTGGGGTTTCCCCGGTGGATAAGCTGTTGGATTAGGGTTAGGGTTGCCCGCATGTCGGCGTCCTTGTTCAAGTCACCGGCCCCGAATGTGTAGAGCGCGTCAAGCACGACCACATCGGGTTTTACATGGGCGAGCAAACGGCGGATGGCGGAAGTGGCGGAATCGTCTTCGACGGAAAGCCAGGCGTCGAGTTCGGTTTCGAGCGTGTGGAGGACGACGTTGGATTGGAAGGCGGGCCAGGCGGGACCTAGCCAGCGTTTTATGCCGTTAAGGTCGCATTTGAGGCGGGTGTTGTCATTTTCGCCTTGGAGGATGAGCCACTTGAGGTTGTGCCCGTTGGTTGGAAACGTGATGAAAGGGCGTTGGGAAACCACGGAAGCGGCGAGTTGCAGACCGAGCCGTGACTTGCCGGTTCCGCCCGCCCCGGCGATGACGAGTTTGCCGCCACGGGTCAGGAGCCGTTCACCGAGCAAATTTTCGGAAGGGTCTTCGGGCAGGGCGAGAATTTCGTCGGGCGAACGGTGGGAAAGTCCTGGACGCGGGTTGGCGCGGTCGCTGGCTTCCTGAAGTGCCTTGGCGGCAAAGGCGGTTATCTGATGGGCTTTTTCGGGATGCGCGACCAGTTTGGAAACAACGTCCTGAAGCTGGCGGGCGGTTTCGCGACCCGTGGCAGCTTCGATCAGCGGAGCGGCTTCCATCTCGGCGACGGACATGGGCAGGTCCATGCCGGAAAGGGATGTGGCCAAGCCGGACCACTGCGGGTAAACGCGCAAGAAATCGTGGGGACCGAATTCTTCGGGAACCCCGTTGTCGCGGCACTGGACGAGGTTTAGAGCTATACCCTGAAGCTGCGGGTCGCAGATAAAATGGGAGGAATCACGCAGGATTCGTTCGACTCCGGGAGACCAGCCGTTGCCGAGTGCCTGAAGGGCGGAAGCGACGATGATGCGTTCGGCATCGGCGAGGGAGGTCATGCGCGCGGCCTCCGTCCGGAGTTCATGATTTCAATGGGATCGAAGGACCATCGGTTTCCGACTCGCAAGCAGGGTATTTTGCCCTGCCTGGCCAGACGACGCAGGGAGCGGATATGCAAACCCAGCCAACGGGCGGTTTCCTGGGCGTTAAGACGGGGGGTCATCGGTTGAGTTTGGCCAGTGATGCTTTATGAGCCTCCAAGGCTAATTCCGCAGCGAATTGCGCTTTCATTTTACCGAAATATCCATCGGGCGGGTCGTTTAACGGAAACGATACCCTCCGTTCATCGATCCGTTTTTCCAGACGCTCGATTTCGACACACATGGCTTCCCATGCCTCAACGGCTAAGAGAGACGATATTTTTCTATCACAACCATCCGCCAAAAGAGCGGAAGTCAGGGTGGCAATTTCCATTCGTTGTTCATTGGCTAGGTTCATAGGGCACTGAAGGGAACACGGGGGAACAATGATGTCAAAAAAAATCGAAGGGAATCGTCGCTCAGTCCTCGGTCCGTTCATCATCGTCATAATCGTCCGGCTTGGGCAACGCAGCGAACACATTTTCGAGGTCGAATTCGTGGTCGCAGGAGTTGCAGGAACCGGGGTCGATTTCGGGCGGTTCGGCTGGATAGCATCTTTCCGGTGGCCCGTATAGTTGGGCTTCGACTCCGGGGATGCATTCAACCTCGTTGGGCGCATCGCAATTGGGGCAGTGGTAGGTTATGGTCATGGGATGATGGTCTTTGGGGATCAATGTCTCGGAAACGCCACCGCCTGTTCGCGATACGCTTTCCAGCATTCATCGGCGGAACGGCAAACGATGGCGATTCCGCCCGCCTTGGTCACGTTATCGCGCCAGGTTTCCTGCATGGGCCTCAGTTGGTCGCGACCCACCTTGGCTTCGACGGAAGTAAAGACGGCGACCCCACGAATGATTGAGAATCCGATGAGGTCGCCGGAACCGGGGAGCAGACCATAGCGCAACCGGCGACCATCAACGAGTTCGGCCAGGCCCACGTCGTTGCGGAACAGGCGCACGTTGGGAGGACAGGAAAGCAGTATCTCGTTAAGCAGGTTGGTGTGCGGTTTCACGGTGTCAGTATCCCGATCTCCACCGCCTTGGCATACTCATCAAAATATCCTTTGGGTGGAAACCACGGGCTTTAGCCCGTCTTTTCCGTTGTTGGTTGCGATTTGTATTGACGTGTTCAAGAGAATCTGTTCTAGTGAAAGGTATTGAAAGCGATACGGACAATCAAGTGCAAAGTTGGCAAATCGGAGCATCTCGATGAGATTGCCGTTCGCTACCTCGCGGCTGCTTGCTGGGTGTCGAAGCAGGTTTTTGAGTCGAAGGAGATGAACTCGAACCGACTCTCCCGCGCCTTCTACGCCGTCGTTCGTGAGAAGTTCGGCATCCCCTCGCAGTTGACATGCTCCCTGTTCCGCCAAGTGACCGCCAGCTACAAGACGTTGAAGGCTCTCGGCAAATGGGATTTGTGCATCTACAAGCGGCCCACGATGCCGCTGACGCACGAGAGGGACTTCGCTCGAAACAAGAAGGGCGTGACTGTTCTCGGCAAGCCAGTCGTCTTGCAGCATCCGAACATCCCGGCGAACGGCTGGAAGGATTCCAAGGTGAAGCGGGTTGGAAAGGTGTGGTATCTGTGCCTCGCGCACGAAGTCGAGATCGTAGAACCGAAAACCGAAGGCTGCATCGTCGGCGTGGATTTTGGAATCAAGCGTTTGATGGTCGCTACCAATTCCGCGAACAACCGCACATTCTTTTTCAAGGGAGGGATGGAAAACCATCGCCGTTCCTGTATTCGCCGCGAACGCGCGGCCATTCAGTCCGTTGGCACTCGTAGTGCTCGGCGTCTCCTTAGACGCATGAGCGGCCACGAAGCTGCCGTAACGGTAAACTTGCTCCATCGAGCGAGCAAAAAACTGGTGGCCTACGCTGTCGCGAATGATGCAAGGACGATCTGCTTGGAAAACTTGGGGAACATAAGAGACAGTTCTCTGAGCAAAGGGAAAGACCTGCGCTCCAAAGTCCACCGCTGGCCGTATGCACAAGGGCAATTCTTTGTGACCTACAAGGCCGCTGCGGTTGGCATCGGAGTGGAAATGGTTGACCCAAGAAACACAAGCCGGGGTTGCTCGGAATGTGGATTCGTCTCGGCGTCCAATCGGAAGGGCCTGCACTTCTGCTGTCAGAAGTGCGGTCAAAAAGATGATGCCGACCGTCAGGCCAGTAAGAATATTCGCCTGCGGTCTGTGGTAGCTGCGCACTGCGCTTCCGCCACGAGGAACATTCAAACCCTCGAAAGCTCGGAACTGCCAATATCGCATCTGGAATGTTCGGTTACTCGACATGCTGGTTGTGGTGTAGGTTCTGGCTCAATCCCCGCCCTTTAGGGCGAGGAATTTGAACGGGCCACTTGGACTTTACCTCGTCCATGACTTCGCGGCGGACCCGTGAGGAAATGAAACGCGGCGTGTCAGGACCGTTCAGGAACCCCAGCAAGGCCAGACGTTCTTCGGAACGGTAGGTGATTTCGGCGTTGATGTCGGAGGGGGTCATGGTTTGGAAACTTCCGGTCTTGGACAAAGCAGTTTGTTTATCTGTTGGGCTGCAATGGTGATAGCCAGTTCCGTTTTACCACCATCGTAGCCGAAAGGGTCTTCAACAGCAGCAGCCTGAATAATGCCTTCATTTATCAGGATGTCTTCAAGTTGCCGTTGTGTGATTTTTGTTTGGATTGTGAATCCATCACCACTGTCTTCGGTCGGAAAACTCATGCCGCACGCCTTCATTATGGCCTCGCCTTCGGTCTTTCCGTAGTGAATCAATCCGGCGTTATTCAACACGATGCAGTATTCAAGCATCAGCGCGTCAATGGAGTTTTTCTGTGCATCTGTCAGGTCATAGTCCTTCAACAGTTTAAGGGCAGAATCGCGATGGATTGCGATCCACGGTTCGATACCGGGAACCCATTTGCGCGTGAAACATGAATCAGTAGGGGTCATAGTTGGAGGGGTAATAGTTCAAAAAGGAATGTCATCCTGTTCCACCACACCAGCAGGCTTTAGAGCGGCTGCACTCGCAGGTCCGGGAGCGGCTGCCCGTGCTGTTTCCGCTGGCTTGTTCTCCCCGGCTGCACCGCCAAGGAATGAGAACGATTCCATGACCACACCCAGCTTCGATTTCTTCTGGCCGGTCGTTTTGTCATCCCACGTCTCCAGATTCAACCGGCCTTCGATCAGGACGGAACGACCCTTGCGAAGATATTGGGCGAGGACTTCGGCCTGCTTTCCGAAAGCGGTCACGTCCACGAACGTCACTTCCTCGCGTTTCTCGCCGGATTCGGTGGTCCAGTTGCGGTTGATTGCCAGCCCCAGCTTGGCCACCGCCGTTCCCTTGGGGGTATGTTTAAGTTCCGGGTCGCGGGTAAGGTTGCCAGCGAGTATTACCTTGTTAAAATTAGCCATGTCGGATTCAGAAGACCACGGGAGCGCGGATCGGTCAACCATGAAAAATATATTTTTATATTGTTGCAACGGAGGGTGACGGGTGTATTTCTTGTGCCGATGACTGCCAAGATTCTCAGAACAACGCGGAAGATGCTGGGGGTGTCCCTTTACCGGATGTCGGTGCTGTCCGGGTTCCAACTGGTGTCCATCTCCAAGATGGAACGGGGCGAGCAAAAGATTAAGGAAAAGCATGAGAAGGTGTTTTACCCGCTGTTGCGGAGCGAATGCCGGAAACGGATTGCGGAGTTGGAGAAGCGGGAGGGGGAGCTTGTCAGGACGTAAGCCGTGACCCTCCGTCCCTACCAACTGGACCTGGTGGAACTGACGCGCGATGCGTTTCGGAAATATCGCCGTGTCATCATGCAGCTTTCCACAGGCGGTGGCAAAACTTGCATCGCCGCCTACATCGGGTCCGGGGCGTATGCGAAGGGGAATCAAATGCTGGTGCTGACCCACCGGCAGGAAATCAAAGGGCAACTTGTCCGTGCCTTTACCGGGGCGGGAGTTCCCTGTGCTGATATTGGGACCGATTCACCCTGCCATATCGACACCATAGGGATTGCGGCCAACCGGTTGGGCACATACGCGCCACCTGATTTCATATTTGTGGACGAATTTCAACATGCGGTTTCAACGACTTTCTTGAAAGTTATCGAAGCTTTTCCGAATGCCAAGGTGCTGGGATTGACCGCCACTCCGCAGCGGTTGGATGGGAAAGGATTGAATCAGGTGGCCGATGTCATCGTGTCGGGACCGTCCATGAAGTGGTTAATTGCAAACGGTTGGTTGAAGCAGCCGATTTACTATGCGCCGAAGGAACTGGTGGACGTATCTGGACTTCGCAAGACAGGCGGTGATTTCAACCATGCCGATCTTGAAAAGCTGATGGCAAAACCTTCGGTGACGGGTAATGCGGTCATCGAATATCAACGGCTGGCGAACGGACGCACTGCACTGGCATTCTGTGTCACCGTAGCCCATGCGGAAGGTGTGGCACGGGCGTTTAGCGAGGCGGGAATTACCTCGGAAAGCGTAGATGGAAAACTGTCGAAGGATGAACGGGCGGAAAGGTTGGCGCGGTTGGCCAGTGGGCGGACCAAAGTGCTGACATCATGCGAATTGATTTCAGAAGGGTTTGACGCGCCAGCGGTCGGAGCGGTGATTTCGTTGCGGCCAACGGCTTCTTTGACCATGCACATGCAGCAAATTGGAAGGGGTTTGAGACCATCAACCGACTCCGACTGCATTGTGTTGGACCATGCCGGGAACTGCTTCCGTCACGGGCTGGCCGAAGAAGATCGTGAGTGGTCACTTGAAGGCAAGGCGAAGCGGAAGGTTCCTGAGAAGTTGGAAGAAATCCATCGCTGTCAGGTATGCTACGCCGTGTTTGCGGGTGCGGCCTGTTCGCAATGCGGCATCCAGCGTGCGCCGTCGCCGCGCGAACTGAAGCAGAAGGAAGGGGAAATGCAGCGTTTGTTGGAAGTGCGCCATCGCATTGACCATAAGGCGGAAGAACGCGCGGCCAAGACTCTTGAAGATTTGCAAGCCATCGCACTGAAACGGGGATACTCGCCAAAGTGGGCTTGGATACGTTGGAAAACCAGTTGGAGAAACAGAAAAGCCATGCCGAAGGGCGGGGGAAAAAGACAGAAACCAGTATTTGCATGAACAAGACACTGACCCATTGCGGAATCTCATCCGCGCAAGAAACCGCATCGCTGCTTTCCCGGTATGGATGCGTGCCCAAGGAAAAACCGCGTCGCCGTTACCGGGCGGCACAGTCCGAACACGATTTCGTCAAAGAATTGCTGGGGATGGGAAAGCCGTTCAAGGAAGTGGCAGCCATTACCGGCAAATCGTTTGGCTTTATCAGCACGGTTAAGAACGGGAAGTGTTGATTGACCCATGAGCACTGAAAACGACCATGCCAACACGCGGGTATCGCAAAGCCTGTTCACGGATCACATGTGGCAGGAAATAGCCAAGGTCTCTTTAAGAACATGGCATCGAAAAGACGTAGATTTGTTCATAAGAAATATCATCACCCAAATGGGGCGTGCGCTGGCGAACGGATACATCCTTGAGTTCAACAACTTTGGCGTATTCCGGGTTGTCAGCACGAACGAGATGCGACACGGGATGCCAAGGAAGCCTGGAAAAGTGTTTATATTCCCGCCCCGGTGCAAAGTGGCGTTCATACCATCCAAAGAGTTGAAAAAGTCAGTCTTGAAGCTCCCGGCCCACAAGTTTCCGAAGGGGAAAACGTCCGCCGAACGGAAAATGAAATCAAAATGGGCGGTTGATAAGTCGTGAGGTTTATTCGGAGACGATTAGTCCTCCGAACAAACCCCCACGATACAGATACCCGGCTTTGTGTTCATCGCCTGACAAATCAGGAACAGAGACCGCAAAGTAGGTGGTTTACCTGCAAAAATGTTGTATATGCCCGCCCTCGAAAGGCGGGTTTTTTTCATTATTTCATCCACGGAAACCCCCGAAGTCTTCTGTGCATCATGCAGGGTTCTGCCGACTTCAACTGCAAATCCGTCAAACGCTTCCATGTGTCCACTTTATTAGACTATGCAAAAACAGTCAACCGTGCTTTAGTCCTACTGTTACGAGTCCATGATTCGTGGCAAGCTGAGTAACCGCAGTGAATAGGGTCGTAATGCTTCTTCCCGGCTGACTGCGGGTAACTTGGACATTGGAACTTCCAATGCCTAGGCGGGTTGTCCGCCAAAAGCCTCGCGGCTTATCGGGGAATACGGTCCCGATGAACAGCAAATACTCGTTGGGGAATTTGTGTTCCTTTTCGGTGTGTGCCGCGATGCCAACCCGATTTCCCCATGACGAGACAACAAATACTCGTTTATGGCCGCAGGAAATAACATCGGTTGCGCTACGTTCATTGATTCGCTGGTCACTCAGACCCCGTTTTTCGACAAGGAAATCGTAAAAGACATGCGCCCTGCATGGGCCGGTCTTTTGGGTTACTACCAGACGGCATCTTATGATGCCTACACCGACAGTCAGCACGCATTTGACCGTTTCCGGTCAGTGTATCCTGACACGACCCAGGCGTGGTATCAGCCCGCCGCCCAACCTGCCGTTGGTGCAAGTGGTGCGATCACCAATGGTGAAAACGCTCAGGATTGTTCCACCACAAACTGCGACCTTCCGCAGAACACGATGAACTGGGGTTCCACCCGGCTCGCGTATGGTCTGTGGGCGCAACAGTGGAATACCAAGCTTCTGTGCTTCGACGAAATCATGTCGAAGACGCAGGCCAAGCAGCATTTGACGCAGATCGTTGGTGAAATCCTACCCAACGCCAGCCGCGCCATCATCAACGACTTCCTTTACAAGCTGGCACTTTACAACTCGCTTACCGCCACCAGTGTTGGCGGCATCGGGCCACAGGTGGCCACGGCAACTGGTTTCTCGCCGTTCACCTACTCTTGGGATAGCGGTGGCAGTGCCAGTGTGACTGGTGCCAACGGGTTCCAGTATTTCAACACCACGGCGGACCCGACTTCCAAGGTTACGCCGCTGCACCTTCAGACTCAGGTGAATCCGCAGCTTGCGCTTGGTGCGCTTGGCAATGCGTTTGCCGGTGACGAAGGGATGCTGGGCAAGCTCCAGTATCACACCGACAACGATTCGCTGTATTCTATGGTTCAGGGCAATCCGACCGTGAATGACCGGGTGCGTTTCAATGACGCCGCCGCTTTCACCACGGGTGCCCGTGAGTTCTACAAATACGGCTTCTCCGGCACGGTGGGCGATTACATGGTCAAGTGTATGCCCAACCTGCTTCGGTTCAACCAGGTGTCAGCAGGCCGCTACCAAGTGGTTCAGCCGTATGTGAACAGCACTACGACCACGGGTTCCGGTGATGCCTACAACACGGCATACAATCTGGCGCAATACCAGTTGAGCTACATCAATCACCCCCGCGCTTTGATGGTGAAGCCGTTCAAACCGGAAGCGGTGAACAAGAACATGCCGTTCATGGTCCGTGATTACGCGGGCAAATGGATTTTCGCAGTCAACAACCTTGGTTCTGACTGCAACGGCAAGGCAATCGACAACACGCGCGTCAACAAGGGACGGTTCATCGCCGACTTCAAATTGTCGGTGAAACCGGAACATCCCGAATGGTTGATTCCGGTGTTCCACCTCCGCGAACAGCCTGCCGTGTATGGCGTGACCACCACCAATGCATCTCCGGGCTATCCCGCTCAGAGCTACTCCAGTTCGCCCACCTATTGCCCGTATGTCCTTCAATGGATTCCGGTGCTGGATTCGGCGGCTGGCAACACCTACGTCATTCCGGCGAACAGCACGCTGGTCAACGGTGCTCGCACCACGCACGCTCAGGTTACGGGCGCAACCCTCGCCGCACTGGTTACAAACCTCAACCTCAATGCGTATCTCGGAACGCTTGGGACATGGGCGGCAGATTCCACTGGAACGCTGCTTCAGCTTACTGAAGCGGTTGGAGCCACCAACACGGTGGAAATCTTCTTCCAGACCAACTAAACCAAACCGACAAGGGGCGGCGGTAAAACGCCGCCCCTTCTACAAATTATGGCACGCTACGCAATGGCATCTGGCCGAATGGCCCAACAGGCGAGGTCGGAAGCAGAACAGGGTGACTTGTCCTTCAGCCCCACGTCTGATCTTGATTCAGACCTCAAGGGCGAAAACGGCCAGGCTGAATGCTCTTGGGAGCGCACCCCGGATGGGAAGATTTGCATCACGGCAATCAACGGAGTTTCGATTGGCAAATATGCCGACCACGAAGCGACGGAGAACAAAGACGAAGAAAGTGCGGACGAACAGGCTGGAATGGATCAAGAAACCGAGGAATAATTTATGGCTTCAAACAGCGGAACAATTACACCGGCTTCAACCCTGATTTCGGGGGCAAGCAATTTCACTCCGGTTGCCGAATCCGACGTGATTCGTTGGGCAATTGGAGCACTGAACAAAATCAATGCCGGGTCGAGCGTGACCAATGCGCCTTCACTGACTTTAATTGAGAGCAACGCATCGTTGCTTGGCCAGATTGAAAGCCCCAAGATTCTAAATGCAATTTTGCTTCAGCTTTTGGTTGGTATCCTTGGTGGAACCACGGGCCGTTCTCAGGTCATCTATGGTTCTGGCACCCCTGAAAATGTCGCTTACGGAACCGTTGGTGACTTGTATATCGACATTGCCGCGTATGGTCTTACTTCGCGTTTTTATGTGAAGAACACCGGAGACGGAACCAAAACGGGTTGGACCGTCACCTAAGCCATGTCCACATGCTCACCGCAATCGCTGCTGAACGCGGGGATCGGGTTCGAGCGGCTGGTAAACGATGGCGACGCAATGGCCGTCATGTTGTATCAGCTTTCTAACATTGCCGGAACTGGCCAGACTGTTCAGCAGTTATTGACTGCATCTGGTCAGTTTCGGTATTTGGAACCCGCCGATGCTGAAGCGGTTTTCAACCAGCAATTGTGTAATCTTACAGGAGGAAACCCATGAGTTCTTGCAATGTTCAATCTTTGATGACATCGGCGGCAACGGCTGGTTTTAACCGGCTTGAACGTCAGGATGCTTGGGCGGTTGCGAACCAGCTTCTTTGCAACATGGGTGGTGGCGGAAGTGGTGGTGCGGTATGGGGTTCCAATGGCCAGAACGTCGTAAGGCCGATTGGGAATGTGTATGTTCGTGATAGTTTCACTGGTCTTTACTACAAACAATTTTCAACATCCGAGTTTACACCTGGATTCCCGCAACTGGGATTGGAGGATACTGGTTACACATTTGCAGCAATTCCTGATTAAAATGAAATATCTTCTAACATTTCTTCTGATTTCGTTTTCCGTGTTTGGTCAGTCCAACTTGGGTGTTACTTACAATACGGGGACAAGAGTCATTGCCCCTCCGCAATTGTATCTTGATACATCTTATGCAACAGCAGACCCAACAACAGCTTTTGGATTGGCAACTAAAAGATACGTTGATAAACGTGTTTTTCAATCTTCTAACGTTGCTGCCGCACAAGCTCTGACCAATCTTGTAAACAACGACCTCATCCAGATCGCAGGCCGAACCACAGCGGGCGACGGGGGTGGGTCCACGGTCTATTATTCGTCCTCGTCCTCGGCAACGACCAACCTCGGCACGATCTTCACCGCGACCGGCATGGGCACCGGGCGGCTGATATGGAATGGCGTTGGCAATCTTACCGCTGAGATGTTCGGTGCGGTTGTCAACGATGGCGTTTCCGATGTGACCGCTATCACAGCAGGACTGGCCTATCTTACCACGCAGACTTCCGGGGTGCTGTATTTTGGTGTCGGTGAATACCTGATTGATTCCACCATCCGACTGCCAATCCGCACGTCACTGGTGGGTATAAATGATAACAAATTTACAGATGTGACTTCCGTTGCTGCGGGGACGAATAAACTCTACGCCGGTTCAACGGTTTGGCGTCTTGGCAACGGCGCAAACTGCAAGATGCTCATCGGCGATTATGCCACGAACGGATATGTCCGTCAGGCTAATGAAACATGGGAAGATGGAAGCGGACCTTACAATTCCGTCTATCAGTCTTCTTCCATAGAAGGTATCGTATTCATGGGGAACGGGTCTAATCAGACATCCTATAACTGCGACATTCTCGATTTTGCGGCCAAGTGGAATCTGACCGTCCGCAACTGCACCTTTTTCGCAGCGAAAGGCTATTCCGCGCGGTTTATGGACCTGAATTATCTCAAGTGGGAGGGCAATCAGGTGGTCGGCGACCAAACAGGTTTTGGAAAAGGGCTTTTTCTGTGGGGTAGTGCCGACAGCATCTTTTCGGATTCTATATTTGGTGGCACCATGGGTCCGACACTGTGGATTGGTGGGGCGTCATCTGCTTACAACCTCTTCAACAACACGATGAACTACAACGCAGTGCGAACCAACAGTTCGCATCTGGTAACTGGTCCCGCATCGGGAATCTTCACCACGGCCAATGCTCACGGGCTGGAGACTGGCGACCCGGTGCGATGGGTCACTGACGGCACCATGCCGACTGGGCTTACGAAATCTGGCATAAGTTGGGTCACTAAACTGAGCAGCACCACCTTCGGGGTAAGCCCGACATGGATGAACGCCACCAACGGGGCCTATGTTTCCAGCTACGCGTCTTCCGGGTCGGGAAATCTGTATCAAACAGTTGGCCCAGCAGTGGGCTTGTATATGTCAGACGGAGCTAACGCCAACGTGTTTTCCAGCACGCGCGCCGACCAGTCGAGCGATGGGGGAATCTATCTTGATGGGTCAGGCGTGACGCTCAACCAGTTTTCATCGGTGATCGCGTCACTGAATTACGGCTCTTACAATTCGGAGACGAACAGCAACACCTACGCCGTCACGCTCGATGGAGCCACCGGCAACACGCTAAACAGCGTAGCAGTGCAAGGTGGTTTCGGCGGAGTCCTGTTCACGAACGCCGGATATTACAACTACGTGACAATGAATTCCTTCGGCAACTCCCCAACGAATGACGTGACTGATTCTACGGCAGGGCTATTAAACAGTTGGATGTCTCAGGGGGTTTTTGGTGGCAGTCATCCTGTATCTGGAGTCGCAACCTTCACGGGCACCGTGGCTTATTCTAATAGTGCGCCAACTCTGACCGTGACGGCAGGTAATGGCACCAGTGGCCTTCGTATAAACGTGCTCGGCGGCGCGTCGAACTTGGTCCGTTTCCAGACCAACGGAACCACTACCCATACGTTCAACGGGGACGGCAGTGCAACCTTCACGGGCGGGCTTACTACTACGGCGGTCACGTCTTCCGGCCCGGTCAGTGGCACTACCATTACGGGGTCGGGTGCAGTGTCCGGGACCGATCTTAATCTCACGGGAACCGCACCAGTTCTGACCGCGACGGCCAACAACGGCAGCAGTGGATTGCGATTGAACGTGCTCGGAGGCACCACCGCACTGCTGCGAATCCAGACCAACAGCACGACGACTCACACTTTCAGTGGCGATGGAAGTGCGACGTTCACGGGCGGATTGACAACCACTGCGGTTACTGCATCCGGCGCGGTCAACGCCGGAACGCTGGCCGTCGGTGCAACTGGTAGCGGAAACGTGGCGACCTTTACTGGTGGCTCAGGTGGTGTATCAATCATGCAGTTTGTTCGTAGTGGGTTCAACACGCTTGGCTTTAGAAACACAGGCGGCTTTTACGCCTACGACGAGACGGCTGGTAAAGGTATTTATCGAGCGGAATGGACCGGCTCAAACCCGAGGATGACGATTGGTAATACCGCCAACGCCTCGCCGGTTGACGCCTACCTGACCGGAGAAATTGCCAGCGGCTCCAATATCGCGGGCAACGACCTCTGGATACATTCGGGTCAAGGCACTGGAAACGCATCAACTGCCAGCTCATGGATTCGGTTGGCGACTCCCACGGCGGGCGCTAGCTCGTCCACGCTCCAGACGATGACGGAGCGGGTCCGCATTACGGATGACAAAGCGGCCTCAACCACCGCGCTATGGCTCGATGTCAACGGCACGTTCTACCAAGTCACAATCGGCGCGGCGGACAGTGCCGGGGCCGGATTTAGACAACTGCGAATTGTAAACTAAGAAGACAACTATGAAGAAACCAATGTTAATAATCTCCGCTCTGGCGGCTTGTGCGGTCATCGCAGACGGTATTATTGTCAGTTCAACGAGCGAGACCGTGACCACCACAGTAACGAAATCGCTTGGCGGTCTGCATATCGTGCAGGACGATAAGACGGGCGAGTATTCCGCCGTCGCGGAGTATTTTGAATACACCCGCAAAGTCGGCCCCAGCGGGACGACGGTGGTAATCAAGCCGCTCCGTGAAGTCCATGCGACGTGGGCCGAGGTCATCGCCATCGCCCCGGCAATGGTGCAGGCCCGCGAACAGTTGCAGGCCGCGTTGCCGACTCTGTTGGCCAATCCCTAACCCAAGAAAGATTTGAAACCAGTGCAAGAACACCATGACGCCATCGGAGGGAGCGCAATGTTGATCTCGGGAATGCTGATCCAGTGGGTGCATGGGTTCGACGAACTGTTCCTCTTCATCGCCCACGGCGCGGGTGCCCTGGCCGCGCTGGTCGGCCTGTGGCTGATCGTCCGCAAAGCCATCCGCGACAAACGGGAGAACCCCTAATATGGACGACATCATTCATTTCATTCCTGAGAAGTATCGCGGGACTCTGCTTTTCCTGATCGCTATTTCTCCTTACCTGACCCGTGCCTATCATGCGCTCCGTAACGGAGGTGGTTTGAAGGGGATTATCAATGCGGTCTGGTGCGGCACCAACACCGACCCAAAACTCAAGGCTGAGATTGAAGAACTCCGTTCCGCTACCTCGGTTATCACCAAGCCATGAAACGCTTCACACTCGCCATGCTATTCTGTTTGGCAATGGCCTTCGCTGGCTGCCAGACGCCTCCCGATCGCATTGCGTTATCAACCGTCAATACAGGCGATGCCGCTTTGAATGCCGCCTATCAAGCGTGGCTTGCGGGATGGAAGCAGAGGCGCACCAACGAAGGTTCTTCGCCCTCGCTGTTGGCCGAAAGGGATCGGGTTGCTGTTCTCATATCGGACTACCAGTCAGCCCATCGAACTGCCATAAAAGCTGCCGAAGCGGCTGTCAACGCAGGAATCACAGAAATCAACGTCGCTGAATTGCTGGCCATGAAAGGGGAACTTCTAAATGTCCTTACCCACCGATAAACCGCCGCTGAACAACCTTCAGATTGTCCTAAAAACCGTTGGTGCATTGATTCAGCTTGCACCTATTCCTTACGTTGGTTTAGCGTCCGTAACGCTTGGCAGTTTAGCCGACCACGAACCCGCTATTGCCGATGCCATTGCCGGGTTCTCCAACGTAAAGCACATTACGATTGGTGAGTTGCTAGCGGCGGAAAATGAGCTCATCATGCAGGTTGACGTGATGGCGGATACGATTTGAGGTTAGTATGGCATATGACAAACCCCCGGCCCAGTGATGGGCCGGGGGTCTTTGTTTTAACGGAGTTACCGCAACGAAGGAGCCGCATCAATTTGAGCCAGCATGGATGCCAACCCGCCTGATTCACCGGACTCCTTGCCGCGCGGAGCCTTGCGGCCTTCGCCTTCACCCTTGTTGCCAACGGTTGGCTCGCTGGTGTCGTAGCCTTTGAGCTTCGATTGCAACTCTTCGACCTGTGCAGCGAGCGTGGCGTTTCGCATGAGGACAACCGGAAGGGCAGCCACACGCGCCGCCACGTCCGCCTTGGCCTTGCCCCAAAAGTCATACGCCTGCTTGGTGGTATCGAACTTGGGAACTCCGCGTCCGAACAGGGCTACGTCAACTATTGGCTTCACCGCGTCCATCGCCTCCTTTTCCTTTGGGTCGGTCGGTGCCCAAATTTCCGGGTATTCCTTGGCGTAGGCGTTGTAACGATTCTCGTAAACGGATTTACCGAGTGCTTCCAACTCTTCGTTTTCCCGCGCTTTGGACTGCTGATGTTCGGTTCCCTTGGTTCGCCATGTTGAAACCGCTTCATCGCGTTTTGCAATCAACCCACGAATTTTCGTGCGAGATTCCAAAACAGCCTGCACAGCATCGGGACCAAACAGTTCACGCGCCTTGCGGGTCGCCTGAATCGTGTTGGCAATGCCGACCACAGTTTGAACATCATCCGAAGTGGTTTTACGAGGAATACCGTCCACTTCAATATCCTGATCCACCAATTCCTGAAGCGAATCAGTCCAGGCTTTCTCCAGCGGTTTGATGTGTTCACGTTCAAACTCTGGAGACTTTTCGTAGGAGACGATGCGAAGGTTTTCTTCAGCGGACTCCGCGCGTTTGCGTTCGTTTTCAACTTCCGATTTCCACTTGGCTTCAAGTTCAGGGGGAGCGGACTTCTTGGACCACTCTTCCTTTTCCTTGGTCAACGCGGCAACCTTGGATTCCAGTTCATCCGCCTTTGACTTGGCCGTATAAAACGCTTCACGAAGTTTATCAGGAGCCTTTTGCCATGTGATTTTCTCTTCTGATGACGCCTTGGCCTGTTTTGCATCCGGTTTTGACGGAGCCACTGGAGGCGGTGTCGGTTTCTTCTTGGGAATCAGCTTGGAAATACCAAGTTCATCCGGTTCTTCCGAAACCTCAGTTTTAGAAACCGGCTTTTCAACAGCTTCGGGAGGTGTTGCGCTTGGAGCTTCTTCCACCGGGTCACTGGTTGAAACAGGGGGTGTTTCTCCCGGTTGAATCCTGGTTGATTCCGTGGTGGCCATGTTGTCCACCATCGAATCAAGGAATGACGGTTCTGGTGTTTGGTTTTCGCGTGAGGGGGACGCGACGGCTGATGCGCCCTCAATTTCGTCTGGCATGATATGTTACTGCGTTTTTGGTTTACTGACTGGAAAAGTGGGTCCGCCACGAATTGTGGTATCTTGGAGCGGTGTATCCAGACTGTTATGCTTCACCGGTTTCTGCGGGACCGTAAAGCTGGCGATGCGTTGAGCCAGTTCAAGTGCCCCCTGACGTTTGGCGTTCAAGGCGATGGCGGTTCCCCCAT
>Ga0209190_1000138_pt1 | contig 51235 bp, 46 predicted proteins | sample M_140205_XF_Meta_FD_187315 | JGI IMG/M metagenome (GOLD analysis project Ga0209190, IMG submission 187315) | Freshwater microbial communities from Lake Montjoie, Canada to study carbon cycling - M_140205_XF_MetaG (SPAdes) (version 2) | ecosystem: Environmental > Aquatic > Freshwater > Lake... | reverse complement strand
TTTATCAGCAACCCTTTCACTAACGTGCCATTCTGGTATGCACAGATTCATGTTGGCCAGTGGTTGATCGATTTCTTCTCGCTGCCGGTGCCGTCATTTCTCGCCAAAGCAACGATGAGTCTGCCCGGAGTCGGAACGATGTCCGTGAGCAATTTCATTGTCGGCTTTTTAGCCATGGGCGTCCTGCTCGCACTAACCGCCTATCCGCTCGTGCATCTGTTCTCGGCGATTTTACCACACCACCTACCAGCGCGTCGCATCAAAAGTCCTAGGGAAAAAGCGATCGAGCTGACATGAGGCAAGATCAGTTGTTAGGACTTCTCTTCCAAGCGAGCTAGATGGAGTAAAGCACCATCCTCAGATCGAGGACCAAGGCTCACATGCGCACCGCGATGTTCCTAGAGAAGACTGGGGTCTTGAGCGCCGCGAACTTGGTGGCTGGAGTCGCTTTCGGACTATTGCCTGACGTGGAGAAATAAGCCCAAGAGTTGGTGGGAACAAAATAAAACTCCGCGACGAACGGGATCACCGCTTCCGCTTCTTTAAACTGCGTCGCAGAAACTTCTGCGCCCGTCTTTGGGTTGAGCAGTTTTCTCACGCCATCTGGACGCGCGTCCATGACCAGTGAGCCACTTTTAAAAACGAGCTGCTTGCATTTCACACAAAAAAGCGGGCCCTCAATGGCTTTCAAGTCTTGACCAAAATACGTCTCGGTGAGGCGGCGCATCATCGGGACCACTGTGTAATCCTTGCCCGCAATTTTTCCGTAGGTCGACGCTAACGGCTGCAGGGTTTGGTCATCGCGAGGTGCCAGAGTGAGATCGCCACGGTATTGGTAAACAAAAAGCGCGTTATCCACCTCGGTGCTTTCTTTGATCCGGTTCAACGCCATATCGAAAGGAATATCGCCTGCGGCGGCGACTTTGCGCCCCGCAACCAACTCGGTTTCCAGTGCCGAGACGAGGCGGTCTGCTTGCTGGACGTTGAGCGACTTACGGATTCCTTCCGCTGCTGGGGTGAAAACCACGATGAAACCGGTGAGCAGAACCGCCAAAACACCGATGGCGATGACGGTCTCGATCAGGGTGAAGCCACGCTGGCGGGATGGGCGAATGGGTTTCATGGATGATAAGGTAGGCACTGGGAAAAAATTCAGGATGGCAAAGATAGGTAACACACTCAATGTGAAATGGCATCTGGACCCTGTCAAATGGAAAGACCTAGGAGCTTAGAGACCGCGGCATGGCGGCCCTATTCTCGGCGGCGGGCGTATTTCATCACCGCTTCAGTTTGGCTGTGGACGTGGAGTTTTTCATAAATCCGTTGAATGTAGGTTCGCACCGTACTGAGACTGATGCCGAGCTCCGCAGCGATCTGTTTGTATGGCTGACCACAGGACAACCCGTGCAACACCTCAAGCTCACGCGGAGCGAGCGAGTCGGTCTCCTGCGCGGCCACCGCTCGACTTTCGAAAGACTTTACAACCATGCGTGCGATGTGACCAGACATCGGGGAACCACCCTCAAACACCTCGCGGATGGCTTGAAGAATCTTCGCAGGGCGGTTGCTTTTCACCAAGTAGCCAAATGCTCCAGCCGAGAGCGATTTGAAGACTTGCTCGCTGTCTTCAAACACCGTGAGCATGAGAATCTTCAAACTCGGCATCGCCGCGTGTAGGATCGCAACGCAGTCAATCCCACTCATTCCTGGCAGATTGATATCCATCAGCACCACGTCGGGCGGATTTTTAGGAATTTCCTCAATAGCGATCTCCGCGTTCGGGTAGGTGCTGATGCATTCGAAATCCACCTGTCCGGCGAAATAGCGCATCAAGGTTTCGCGCAACTGAGTGTCGTCTTCGACGATAGAGACTTTGATCACGTTGGTATTTGGTTATTAATGGCTTAATCAAAGATTGGAGCAATTTTCAAAGCGATGCAACCTCGCTAGATCAAAATTCATAAAATCTCATGAATGATCATGAAGCGCTCTGGAAGCTGACAGGTAGTCGGATGAATTGCCGACATAATCATTGGGCATTGGGGTGTGGCGTTTTGTCAGATCCAGATTTTGGGGAAACGAGATTAAGCGGAATGTGGAAAGCAATCCGTGTGCCCTGGCCGGGTTGGATCACGCAGTCGAAACGCCCGTCGATGCCACGGATCCGCTCTTGGATATTGAGTAAGCCGCTGCCGCCTCCAGCACGCATACTCGGCACGCCAGGGTCAAATCCGCGACCATCGTCATGGATCACCAACTCAAAAGCCTTGGGATGAAGAAGCAGGCGGATGCAAACTTCGTTAGCATGCGCGTGTTTAGCCACGTTGTTCAGCGCCTCCTTGGCCGCGAGAAACACTTGGTGCCTAACCTCCGTGGGGAGCATCACCGGGGTGATCAATTTTGGTAAATCAAATACACAATGCGTCGCACTGCCTTCAAAAAATTCCTCGGCATGGCGGCACAAGTAATGGATCAAGTCTGCCAAGGTGTCGTTACGCGGATTCACCGCCCAGACGATTTCATCGAACGCCAAAATGGCTTCCCGTGCGGTTTCAGATATTTCCGCTACATCCGCTCTGGCCTTGTCGGTAATCTGCGAGTCTCCAACAGCCATTTCCCCTAACAAAGACAACCGGGTGAGCTTGGATCCAACTTCATCATGCATATCCCGGGCGATACGTGCTCGCTCTTTTTGCAATACTCCTTGCTGTTTGAGTACCCTCATCCGTTCTCGCAACCTACGAAGCGAGACATAACGCACAAAAAAGAATATTACTAACAACAATCCAATCGAGGAAAAGATACGAAACCACCAAGTCTGCCAAATAAACGGCTTCACCGTTATTTTCAACTCCGCACCGATCTCGTTCCATACCCCTGAATCATTACAGGCTATCACTTGGAAACGATAATTCCCATAGGGTAGTCGAGGGTACAATGCGCTATGCATCTTGCCGGCATCAATCCATTTGCTGTCAAAATTTTCTAATCGGTACTTGAAATTTACATTCTCAGGAGAAGAAAAACTCAATGCCGCAAAGTCGATCTTCAACTTTTCGTGATCTGGTTTCAGATCCATCACCGCAAGCGGTGAGCGCAAGTCCAGCGACAAATCCTTTTGCAGCAAAATCGCCGATAATCCCGCCGCATACACGCCCAATTGACGATCATCCAGCGCTACGCTTTCTAACACCACGGGAGGAGACAGCAGATTCTCGGTGATTTTTTCTGGTTGTACCAACAGCAAGCCACTGCGCAAAGCCACCCAGATACGACCATCGCTGGCGTTACAGACTGCGGGGAAAAAATCGAAATTCGACTGCAAGTTGGTCAAACCCTCGCTGCGCCTAAAACCTCTCGAGTGAAGTCGCTTGGCACGACCATCGGCCACCGCATTCATTTCTGCCAATTTCACTTGGAACACCCCGTGATTGCCCGCAATCCACATCGATCCCTGGCGGTCGGTGAAAATTTGCGAAGCGTAATCGTCCAGTAGACCTTGATCTGTCGTGATCCTCGACCACTTGCCATCTTTAAAGCGCCCGACTCCTGATCCCGCATAGCCAACCCACAAAGCGCCGTCGGGCGTGGCCAGCAACGAACGGATCGACACAGCACCCTCCTCGATGGTGACACTCTCTGAGGTAAGTGAATCCGCATCAACACGCAGAATCTGTCCTTCCGCGGTACCCACCCAGACCGTGCCATCTGCCGCCTCCGCCAGAGCTCGAATGCTGCGGACGCTGCTTGGTAAATCGACCAAATCAAAAACACCATCGCGCAGCCGCTGGAGCCGCCTTGGCGCATCGGTCCCCACCCAGACATCACCTTGTCTGGTCACCAAAAGAGAGCGAACAGCATTACTCGCCAACCCATCAAAATCTAACCAATTTTTCCAAGTACCCGCTAAAAATTGATAGAGTCCCGAGCGCTCAGTGCCCACCCACACCGCAGCTTGGTGGTTTGAAGCCACACACGTCGCGCCCCCCCCTTTCCAATCTCCTTCCGGCTTTATCTCCATCCGACGCGCGCCGACGCCGCGCGCCAATCTACCCCCTTGAGTTACCGTCCACAGTTCGCCGCTCGCGTCCTCACAAACAGAGCGCACGGACTCTGCTGAAGACCCAGCAGGTTGTCCAACGACGACGAGGGCGCGAGCACGAATTTGGTTCAAGCCGCCGCCATCGGTTCCAACCCACAGGTTACCCTCGCGATCTTCCATCAAGCACATAATCGACGCGAGTGTGGTCTCGATCTTTTCCACCCCACCCTCGTAGAGACGAAACAAGCCATCAGTGGCAGTACCCACCCAGAGTGCCCCCAAACGATCCTCGAGTAGCACCCTCGCATTGGCATTGTTAGGCATCTTTCCAACGATCCGAGGCGTATGCCCCGCTTCGACACGATAGAGAATATTCCCGGCGCAAACCCATAAGCCCCCGGCCTTTGCTGGGCATGTCCTCACTGGCGCACTAGGAAGGTCGAACACATCGACCATTTGACCATCACGGATTCTTCCTAACTTGTAATTACGACTGTACCACACTTCACCTCCACCGCCATCCATCACCACAAACCCGTTACGATTTTCACCCGAGGAGTCTCCTTCACCGATGAGTTTGCAAGCCCCATCCTTAATCGAAAAAATACTGTTAGGATATCCCACGAAAAGCACCCCATCCCCACCCTCAACGATCGAAGTGATTTGTTCGTCTGGTAGACCATTCTCGATTCCGAACGCTAAGACCTTGTCATGATCAAGACAAACCAAGCGTCCACGTTCCTTGCCGAGCCAGAGCCGCCCACTTTTATCTAACAACATTACTCGAATCACTCGATTGGTCAAGCCCGGCAACTCAGGCAAACCGATTGGAGTGAATTCTTGACCATTAAAGCGCAGCAATCCGCCACGTGTCCCCACCCAAAGATACCCGTCTGCCTGCTGCGCCAGTCCGGTCACGCTGTTGTCCGGTAAACCATCATCCGTTTGCCATGAGCGATAGAGCCAAGCGGAAATCTCTTCGGACTTGAGTGGGTTGCCCAAGCATGCCCAAACCAGCAACGCCCAAAGCCAGAGAATTGCAAAACGACAACGGCGAAGTGGCATGGGTAAACGATGCGACTGAAACTCCTTGCGATCAAGTCAAGAAGTCCAGCTCAAGCCAAATGCACGAAAGGAAATCCCTAACAACAGTCCACAGTGACACAAGCAGGGCTTGCGGGCAAGTCACTATTTTTGACGGGCACGTCGAGTGCGGGATTCGGTTCGAGCGTCTCAAGACCGAGCTTGGCCAACAACTCGCGGTCCTTGCCAGCCTCTGGGTTATCGGCCGTGAGAAGCTTGTCGCCGTAGAAAATCGAATTTGCTCCCGCGAAAAAACACAGCGCTTGGGTCTCGTCAGAAAGCCGCGTACGCCCAGCGGAAAGGCGAACCTTTGCGGCCGGCACCGCGATCCGCGCACAAGCGATCATCCGAACGAGGTCGAATGGATCAACCTGCGCATTTCCAGCCAACGGCGTGCCGGGCATGGGCATGAGCGAGTTGATTGGCACACTCTCAGGTTGTGGATTAAAACTCGAGATCACTTCTAACAAACGGAGTCGATCGGTAATGGTTTCGCTGATTCCAAGAATCCCACCGCAGCAGACGGCCATCCCTGCGTCTTGAACATTGCGAATGGTCCTGAGTCGATCCTCATAGGTGTGCGTTGTAACGATGTTAGGGTAATGTTCGGGCGAGGTGTCTAAATTGTGATTGTAAGCAGTGACGCCGGCCTCCTTGAGCGTCACCGCCTCCGCAGGACCGAGCTCGCCTAGCGTGACACAAACTTCCATGCCTAGCGTGGAGACGTCGCGGATGATTTCCACCACTTGATTGAAGCGGTCCGTACCACCACGCACGCCGCGCCATGCGGCCCCCATGCAGAAGCGTGTGGAGCCATTCTCACGAGCAGCCCGTGCACTTTCCATCACGGTTTCTTTTGATAGAAGCCGTTGGTTTTGTAGGTCGGTTTCATAGCGTGCGGACTGGGTGCAGTAAGCGCAGTCTTCGGAACACCCACCCGTCTTGATCGAGAGCAACGTGCAAAGTTGAATTTTCCCGTCTGGGAAATTTTCCTCGTGGACTGCGTGAGCGCGCTTGAGGAGTTCGAAAAACGGCAGCGAGTTGAGGTCTTGAAGTTCGGCGAGGGTCATGGTCTTGCAGAGGTGTTGCTCGAAGTGAGTCGCGAAAATTGCAGCTTGGAAAGAAGATAGCAATTTGACGTTGATGAAAAGTGATGGCCGATCTTCAAATCATCAGCCCATCAACTTGGTGCAACATGACCGCCATGTGCATCGCCATCGGCAAATCCGAACACGCGCCGCACTTGCGCCATCTCCGCAGTGAGCCGCCCACTCAACTCGCGTACGACCAGCGGATTTTCAATGGTGCTCTGTCCCGAGAAATCTCGAACATGTCGGCAGGCAAAAAGGGTGAACAATGGCGCCAATGTCTCGCGTGGGATCACATCGCGCAGGCTGACCACCGCCAATCCCGCCGCGGCAAGCCCGTTCAAGGCCCGCTGCTTTTGCGGCGTGGGAAAACACAGCACAAACCACCCACCATCACCCAAGTGCCGCACCGCCGCTCTCGCGTAGTCGCTGACATCGCCGCGCAATTCAAAGCGGGCATGCGCTCGCTGGGAATCTTGCGGAATCACCCCCGAACCTGCTGGAAAGTACGGCGGACTACCAGTAATCAACGGAAAATTCCGCCCCAAGGCCAACTCGCGTAGGTCGCCGTGGAAGACCTCGACCCGTGCTTCCAAGCCGTTGGCCTCGACGTTGGCCCGCAGCAGCCGAAAACTGATTTCCTGCGCCTCCACCCCAGTGAGCCGCGCACCCGGCCCCATCCCCCACATCGTCAGCAAGCCGACCGTACCGATTCCTGTGCCCAGATCCAGATGCTCCGCCACCACCGGAGAAACTTGGAGCGCATACCACGCGGTCAGCACGTCATCGACCGAGTGACGGTGCCCCGCCTTGCGCTGGGCGATCAACCAGCCCGCAGGTCCTCCGGCGTCGTCTTGGAGAAATTCCCCGCCGCACGGAAATTCCCCATTTTCCAATGTCATAAAATTGCCACAAGGCCCCGTCAATGCGTCCAGAGTGATGCACTCGCCCAGCTCGTTTTCGAGGTACGCGCGCTCGCGCCGCCAGCGATCCATGCCGGTGGGCGACGTTTGAGGTTGCACGGATGTTTCATTCATTGTTGGCGAGGTTCTACCCTGCACAACGCTCCGCCGCGAGCTTTTCGCACACCCTGTTTGACAAGTTCCACCCGCACCCTCTATGGTTCTCGCCCCGACGTGGATCTCGGGCCTATTTATCATGAACATTGTCGTCGAAAAGCAGCCCAAGTGCGTAGCCACCCTCCGCGTTGAAATCCCAGCCGAAAAAGTCAACGGAGAGCGTAACCAAATCATCACCGGATATGCCAACAAGGCCCGCGTGCCAGGCTATCGGCCGGGCAAAGCCCCGCGCGCCGTCGTGGAAAAACGCTTTCAAAAGGAAATCGCCCAAGAACTCAACGGCAACCTCATCAACGAGGCCTACGACGAAGCTCTCAGACAAGAATCCCTCCACGTGCTCGACTTCGGCGTGCCCGAGAATGTCACCACCCATCCAAATGGGACCGTCACCTTCGTTTCGAAACTCACCCTCGCTCCAGAAGTGGCACTGCCAGATTATAAAGGCGTCAACGTGACCGTCCCACTCGGCACCGTTCCAGAAGAGGATATCGACGCCCAACTCACCGCTCTCCAAGAACGCTTCGCCGAGTTCAACGACATCACAGACCGTCCCGCTGCAATGGCGGATTTCACGGTCGTCGATTACACTTCGTCGGTCGATGGCAAACCAACCGAGGAATTTCTCGAGGAGCCCGCTGGCCACCTATCAGGTCGCGAGGGTTTTTGGATTCGCCTCGATGAAGAAGCATTTCTACCAGGATTCGCCGTACAAATGACCGGCATGAATATTGGCGACTCGCGCGAGATCACAGTCACCCTGCCAGAAGATTTTCAAATCCAAAAACTTGCTAACAAGGAAATGGTTTTCCAAGTCACGATTAAAGAACTCAAGGAAGCGATCCTTCCAGCCCTCGACGACGCGATGGCAGAACGCCTCGCCCCAGGCAAAACGATGGCCGACATCAAGGAAATCATTCGTACGAACATGAGCGACGAGCGGAACCGCAAAATCTCCGACATGAAGGTCAATCAAATTGTCGCCCACTTTAACTCGCTGGTGAGCTTCGAACTGCCAGAAGATCTCGTCTTTCAAGAAACACAAAACCAAGCCGACGCCTTGGTCAAAGAGGGCGTGAAAGCAGGCATGAGCGAGTCAGAAATCGCATCCCAACAGGGGGAAATCTTTGCCAGCGCTAGCGCTCAAGCAGTCTCTAACTTGAGGACAAATTTCATCCTCCAGGAAATCGCTCGCATCGAAAAAATTCATGTCACCGACAACGAATTGATCAACCATCTCGCACAAATCGCAAACTCGCGGAAGATCGCTCCGAAAAAATTCATCAAGGACATGCAACGCGCAGGCCGCCTGCAAAACATCCGCAGCTCAATGGCCATCGGTAAGACCATTGACTTCCTCGTCGAGCACGCGAACGTAGTTGAATCAAACGAAACCACCCTCGATGCTTAATTTCCAGTCACCATCCATGAGCTCTTCATCCCCGCCTAAAAACTACTACGTGCCCGTCGTCGTCGAATCCGACGGCCGCGGCGAACGCTCGTTCGACATCTACTCGCGACTCCTCAAGGATCGCATCATTTTCATCGGCGTACCTATCGATGACTTCGTCGCAAACTCGGTGATCGCACAGCTCTTGTTTCTGCAAATGCAGGATCCCAAAAAAGACATCCACATCTATATCAACTCCCCAGGCGGATCCGTCACCGCAGGACTTGCGATGTATGACACCATGCAATTTCTCACCTGCGATGTGAACACCTACTGCATCGGTATCGCCGCATCCATGGGCTCCGTGCTTCTCACGGCAGGGACCAAGGGCAAACGCTTCTGCTTGCCAAACTCCCATGTGATGATCCACCAAGTTTCCGGCGGAGCCCAAGGTACTGCTTCCGATGTCGAGCGCACCATCGGCTTCATGTTCAACTTGAAAAAACGCCTCAACGGCATCCTTGCCTTCCACACCGGCAAGTCCATCGAGCAGGTCGAAAATGACTCGGACCGCGACAACTATATGACCGCCGAACAAGCAGTCGCATACGGTCTCGTCGACAAAGTTCTCGAAAACCGCAAACAACTCCCAGACGCAGGCGTCGCCGCCATCGAAGAGAAAAAGCCCGACGCATAATCTCGCAGATTCCCAATCTCACCCAACGCACCCATGGCACGCGCTACCAATCTAACGATGTGTTCTTTCTGTGGAAAGAGTCACTCAGAGGTCAAAAAACTCATCGCTGGACCCGGCGTGTATATTTGCAACGAGTGCGTCGATGTTTGTGCAAATATTCTCGAAAATGATAATGATAAGATCTCGACCAAGGGGAAAAAAACGATCGAAAAACCCGCCAAAAGCATCCCCTCCCCAGCTTCGATTCTTGCTAAACTCAACGAGCATGTCATCGGCCAAGAAAATGCCAAAAAAGTGCTTTCGGTCGCAGTTTACAATCACTACCAAAGACTCCAACAAGACGCGACCAACGTCTCCGAGGAGTTTAAGGATGTGGAGATTGAAAAGTCTAACATCATGCTGCTCGGTCCTACGGGATCTGGCAAAACCCTGCTCGCTCGGACGCTGGCAAGAGTCCTCGATGTACCATTCTGCATCGTTGACGCCACCACTCTCACCGAGGCCGGCTATGTCGGCGAAGACGTGGAAAACATCATCCTCCGCCTACTACAAGCCGCCGAGTTCGATGTCGCCCGCGCCGAACGCGGGATCATCTATGTCGACGAAATCGATAAAATAGGCCGCAAAACGGAAAACGTATCAATCACCCGAGACGTCTCAGGAGAAGGCGTACAACAAGCGCTGCTCAAAATCCTCGAAGGCACGATTTGCAACGTCCCTCCACAAGGCGGACGCAAACATCCACAACAAGAGTACATCCAAGTCAACACCGAAAAAATTCTTTTCATCGTCGGTGGCGCGTTTGTGGGTCTAGAGGACATGGTTCGCCGCAGGCTCGGTAGCAACACGCTCGGATTCCACGCGGACACCCAAAAAGAAAACTTGGATGACCCCGAGAAAAACGTGTTAGAAAAAGTCCAGCCTGAAGATCTGCTTCATTTTGGACTCATCCCAGAATTTATTGGTCGTATCCCAGTGATCTCGGCTCTGAGAAAACTAACGGAAGCTGAGCTCATCTCAATTCTAACTGAGCCAAAAAACGCATTGGTCAAACAATACGGTAAACAACTCGCTATGAATGGAGTGAAGCTGCGCGTCACCCGAGATGCCCTCCAAGCACTCGCCCAAGAGGCCGTCAAACGTGGCACCGGTGCCCGTGCCTTGCGGTCGATTTTTGAAAAAATGATGCTCGATGTGATGTTCGAAATTCCCTCGCGACAGGACATCGACACCGTGACGATCAACCGCCAAGTGGTACTCGGTGAGCGCCAACCGTCGATGCGCCGCAAACGCGCCGACCAAGACGCGGCGTAATTGAGTCCCCCTCTGAAAAATTCCTAAATGCGCGGAAATTTCGTGGAAACATACGAATTTACAGCTGCATTCCTCTTATTTTCAATCCATTAGTGCAATACTTAGTTCACATTGATTGACAAGTAATCCGAGCTTGATTCACGAAATAGAACCGCTAGTCTGGCGGCGCGCTGGGCGAAATTCGCTCAGGTGCAGAGAAAACAACAACCACACTATAAAAATGAAAACTGTTAAATTCCTTGTCATTGCTGCCGCTGTTTCCGTCCTCGCAGCTTCATGCTGCCCAACAGCACCAGCACCAGCACCAGCGCCAGTGCAATCCGCTAAGTAATTTAGCTCACTTGCCCGACTCGCATCCAATGCGAGTCGGGCTTTTTTTTGCTGAATTCGTTCTTACACCATGATGATGTGCACCGTTACCGCTCTCGCATCCGCCAAGTTTATATGACTCCCCCTGCCTGCGTTCCCTAACCATCGACTGCTCTTATTTAGCAAATCCAGCGGGTTCGAACACGAGGTGATCTCATGGAAAAAAGGTCAACCAAGCTTTGCTGAAAAAATATTTCTCGAGCTTGAAACCAAGCACAACTGGGAGTTTGTATTTTCCAAGGATGACTCAAAATTGTCGCCTGAATATCTTGCTGCATTCGACGTGGTAATTTTTTACACCACAGGCGATCTAACTAAAAAAATCTGACGACCAGTCGGCAATGACGGAAGCTGGAAAAAAGCACTGTTTGACTGGGTAAAAAGCGACAAAGGATTCGTCGGCTTGTATTCTGCGACACATTCACACGCCCAAAAATTCGAAAGATGAGCCAGAGCCGTTCATCTGCCTCTTGGGCGGCGAGTTTATTACGCATGTCGCTCAACAAGTCGTCACCAACAAGGTGATCGATAAAAAATTTCCAGGTTTTGAAAAAGGCGGCGATACTTTTACTTTCAACGAGGAGTGGGATTCACTCAAAAATTTCAATCCAGACATGCAAGTGCTGACGGTGATCGAAACCGCTAACCTGATTGGCGAACCCTACCAACGCCCGCCTTACCCAACGACATGGGCGCGTAAAGAAGGCAAAGGCTACATCTATTTTACCTAGCCATGACATAGAGACGATATCTGGACTAATCTAACATTTTTAAATAGGTTGATCGGAGCAATTCAATGAGCGAAGCGCGAAGCGAACGCGTTGAACCCACCGAATCTTAAAGCTACCGCGCCCGAGTCAACAATTCCCACTGGATTGGAATAACCGCAACGAAATCTTCTCGCTGACCTTGCTGCGATTGATGTACGAGTATCTCACATTTTCCAGTCTTGACGATTCACTCAGTTCGTCTCTGTGCGCTTTATTTCTAATGGATTCGCGTCTCGAAGTTCAGCCGGCAGAGCCGAATCAGGGAAACTTTGCCATGCGACTGGACGGCAGAAACGAAAAATCGCCATGGTACCAACCGAAGTACTGCGACCATCCGAGCTGGATGGGAATGGCCCGCCGTGAACCATGCTGCTACAAACTTCAACACCCGTGGGAAAACCATTAAAAATCAGTCGTCCGACACGATTTTGCAACGCGTCTACTAAACTCGTGTTTACCGCGAGCTCTTCCTGTGTTGCATGAATGCTGGCGGTGAGTTGCCCTTCTAACATTGGGATAACCGCTTCGATTTCGGCGACCGTACCACGAACGATAAGAGAAGCAGGACCAAACATTTCACCCTGCAAGGTTTCGTGCTTTAAGAAGTCCGCAATTGAGACCTCGAAGACAACCGGCAACGCCTGATTAAGGCCCGCTACGCTCATGGAGCGCGCAAGAGTTTCTACCCCCTCGACTCCAGTGATGGCTGCGGTGGAGACAGTAAATGCCTCGCAAATCGATGCGTTCAAAAGCGTACCCGCAGCACTCGCTTCCGTCAGCGACTTGAGCTTGCCGAGAAAATTCTCACCCACTCCCACCGGAAGAAAAACCAATCCAGGATTCGTACAAAATTGTCCAACTCCAAGCGTGAATGACGCAAAAAACGCTTCTGCTAGAACTTCTTCGCCTCGAGCAAGTGCACCCGGAAGAATAACGATCGGGTTGACCGAACTCATTTCTGCATAAACGGGAATCGGTTGGGCACGCTTCGCCGCTGATTCCATCAATGCGGTGCCGCCCGCACGCGAGCCTGTGAAGCCAACGGCTTGAATCGCAGGATGCTTGACGACCATTTGACCAACCGTCCGCCCACCACCGTACAAAACCGAGAAGACTCCTTCCGGCATTCCAGTGAGATGCGCGGCACGAATTACAGCCTCGGCGATGATTTCAGCAGTCCCCGGATGTGAAGAATGGGCGATAACAACAACCGGACAACCCGCTGCTAGAGCCGAGGCGGTGTCACCACCTGCAACCGAAAAGGCCAACGGAAAATTACTCGCACAAAAAACGGCAATAGGCCCAAGCGGCCGCAACATCGAACGCAGATCCACTTTCGGAATCGGTTGGCGGTCGGGCTGTGCACGGTCGATCCTTGCGTCAACCCAAGACCCTTCTTCGATCAAGCCTGCAAACATCCTCAGCTGTCCTACGGTGCGGCCAGTTTCTCCACGAAGCCGAGGCTCTGCTAGCGCAGTTTCTAACATTCCTCTCTCGACAATATCATCCACAACACCTTCGATTTCCATGGCAATAGCACGCAGAAATCCTGCACGGACTTTTCCTGATAGTTTTGAATAAACGGGAAATGCCGCAGACGCGAGTGCCAATGCCCGCTCAACTTCTGTAGCAGTCGCGGCGAGGTAAGTGGGCTCTAAAACGGTGCCCGTACCCGGCTGAATCCCATGACCGGCGACAGCATTCCCGGAAGCACGGGAATATCCAATGAATGAAGTGCCAAGAAGCGTAGTGAGCATAAGCGATTAAATTTTGGGAGCTGTGGCGATGGCCAGTTCAATGATTGCTCTGGCTTCGGTAAGTTCAGTGCCGACTAGTTCCAAGCGAGGCGGGCGTACTAGGTTGTTACCTAATTTTCCACCGCTAGCGAGCGTCTGTTGGAGTTTGATAAGTTGAACAAATTTCACGACCGTATCCATTCGTAGCATTGGCAACATCCAATGATAGATGACCATGGCTTCCTCAATCTTACCTTGAGTCGCAAGATCCCAGAGTTTAACATTGTGCCGCGGAAAGGCGCCGCCGACACCGGTAATCCAGAACGTTGCCCCCATCGCCGCGCCTTCCAGCGCACAGTCGTCGACACCCACACCAAGCGCAACACGGTCACCACAAAGTTCGCGGATGCCTGCGATGCGCCGCGCATCCGTCGATGATTCTTTCACGGACGCAACATTCGGCAATTCATCTGCGAGCTCCTTGATGTGTTTAGGGGTGAAGTCGGTTTTGTACGCAACGGGGTTATTATAAATGATGCAGGGCAGATCGGTAGCACCGATGACCGCAGTCATATGCGCTTTCATTTCGCGCCAATCAGACGCGTACAAGTACGGCGGTAAAACCATCAGCCCTCGGCATCCATTGTCCTTGGCTGCCTTCGCAATGTCTACCGCTTCGCGAGTGGAAAGCGCTGCCACACCTGGAATAATCGGACTGTTAGGTAGTGCTGCAACATAAGTTTTTTGTAGCGCTATTTTTTCTTCGAAAGTAAGAGTTGCACCCTCACCGAGTGAACCATGAGCAACGATCGCGGTGCAACCATTGTCGATAAGCCATCTCCCATGCTCCGCCATGAGACCGTGATCGATCGTTAAGTCGTCATTAAATTGAGTGAGTGTTGCGGGCATGACGCCCTTCCATTGAATGCTCATCGTGTTGATCTGTGTTGGTGTGAAGTGGATGGGATGCCGTAGCGAAATGGGTCAGTAGAATCGAAATGATAAACGCTCTCACCATTGATCCAAGCGTAACCTGAGACGCGAGGAATGATTTTCCCGTCTGGACATTCCTCGATACTACCCAAGAAGATCGTATCGAGTATACTGGCTTGGCGCCAAACTTGACCAGGTTTCAATTTTCCGTCGGCAAAAAGACAGGCAAGTTTCGCACTCGTACCAGTGCCACAAGGCGAGCGGTCATAGGCCTTGCCAGGACATAGAACAAAGTTCCGACTATCCGCAATCGCTGGATCGGATGGTTCACCGAATAATTCGATGTGATCAATTTCCATTCCCTCATCTCCGGTGATTCCTTGTTTTTCAAGTTCTTGGCGGACAAGCCACGCAAAATCGGTGAGCGCCTCAAGGTTGGTAAAATCGACTGTCGGTCCTTGTTGCTCGATGAGAAAAAACCAATTGCCTCCCCAAGCGATGTCTCCCCAAACGTTGCCCCAACCTGGAATACCTAACTGAACTTTCTTTGCACTGCGGTAACTCGGAACGTTCACCACCTCGACAGATCCATCCACCCGCAACTCGGCTGTAACAATTCCCACAGGGGTCTCGATGCGATGCGTGCCTACTCCAATTTTTCCGAGGTGAGCCAAAGTCACCGTGAGCCCGATGATACCATGAATACACATGTGCAGGGTTGAGACGTTGTTGAACAAGATCACCCCACAGCAACAGTCGGGTTCGTTAGATTCACAAAGCAGAGCACCGACCATCGCCTCATGTCCTCGTGGTTCATTGCACACTGCACTGCGCAACCAGTCGTGCGAGTCGCGAAATCGACTGGCTTTTTCCGCCACCGTTCCACCACCTAATTCTGGACCACCCGAGATCACTATACGCGTAGGCTCCCCAGCAGTGTGGGAGTCGATAATATGAAGCGACGCTTGACTCATAATTCGTTAGGTATGTTGTAGCACCTCAGTCTTGGCAAATGGCCTAGCCAGGGCTTTCGAATCCGTATAGAAAACTCCAACCACCGCTCCAACATGAACCCAGCCAAACAAATCCTCGATACCTTCTCAGGCGATATCGATGGATTTTTACCGATGGATCGGCTTTTTGACGGAGTCAATGACATCGTTTTTTTTGTCAAAGACGCTCAAGGTCGCTACTTATCGGTCAATGATACGCTCGCAAAACGCTGTGGATTGGCGAGCAAAGACGCAGTGCTAGGACTCACCGCCGATCAACTATTTCCTACCGCCCTTGGCAAGGCGTTCACCCTGCAAGATCGCGAAATTCTCCGCAACGGCCATCCCATCCGTAACCATCTCGAACTTCACTTGTATACCAGCGGACGCAGCGGTTGGTGCCTTACATTTAAAGAACCGATCCGCGGAAAAAATGGCAGCATCATCGGAATTTGCGGAATCTCCCGCGATTTAAATATGCCCGGAGAATCCAGTAAAAACTTAGAGGCTCTTTCTGGTGTGTTAGAATTTATCCATCACCACTACGGCGATGCTTTACGACTCCCAGCGCTGGCAAAAATGGCAGGAATTTCTACCTATCAGTTCGATCAGCGTATTCGAGGACTCTTTCATTTAACCGCTGGACAATATCTCACTAAAGTTCGAGTCGATGCCGCATGCCAAAGACTTTCCATAACAAACGAAGCGATCGCTCAGATCGCGCTCTCATGCGGATACTCTGATCAATCTGCATTTTCTCGCCAATTCAAACAAGCCACGGGTATCAGTCCACTAGCGTATCGAAAAAAAATGAAGATTGAGTGAACGCGCTAGAGCAGACTTGCTTATCGAAAACGATTTGGCGACAGGCCATCAATCGACCGAAACGGCATATCTCCAGCTAACAAATCAGCCACCAAGCGTCCGCTCACTGGGCCGAGGCTTAGCCCCATCATCGCGTGACCGCTCGCGAGAAATAAATTAGAAAATCCCCTTACAGGACCTAGGTATGGAATCCCATCCGGCGGCACGGGACGCAGACCGACCCACGGCTTAACTTCACGAAAATCATCCTCAGAAAATCTGGGGAAGTACTGAGCCACCGACTTGATAATACCGCGGACTCTAGCAGGATTTACCGAAAAGTCCGCAGCACCCACTTCCATGGTACCGCCAAAACGCAGGCTCTTACCCATTGGCGTAATCGCCACTTTCGCTTCAGCAAAAATCGAACAAATACGTGGTAATTCTGGCGGATTTTGAAGTGTCAGTGAATACCCTTTGCCGGCTTGAAGCGGTAAATTGATTCTAAATAATTTCAAAATTTCATCAGACCATGACCCTCCGGCCACTACAAATTTTTCACCCTCAAAGCGCCGCCCCCCGCCCGTTACGGCGACGACTTGACCATCGCGAGTTTTAATTCCATCGATGTTGACATCACTCTCGATTATCCCTCCTGCGAGGACAAAGCGGCGCTGCATGGAAGCCATAAACCGACTCGGACTCAGGTGACAGTCCTGTGGAAAGTAGACCGCTCCGGCAACACTCATCGTAATCGACGGATCGAGCAACGCCGTCGCGGCAGAATCAAACACCTCTGCCTGCAAACCAAGGTTCCGAGCATCGCTCGCAACTTTCGCTTCTTCATCTAGACCTTTAGCAGTTTTGCATAACATCAGCAATCCCTGCTTCTCTAGCCCAAAATCTTCTTGGTCTGAAAGCTCGGAGAATAGTCGCCGACTTTCCAGATTGATGTCCCTCAGAAGTTCGCGAGATGCGGCGACGTGCTTTTCGGTCGAGTGCTGATAGAAAAGCCATCCCCAACGCAACAGATCAAGATTCATTCGAGGTCGTACGTAGAACGGGCTTTCAGGATGAAGCATCCATCTTAATCCCTTGGCGATCATACCCGGAGCGGCAAGCGGCGTGAAATGACTCGGAACAATCATGCCTGCATTTCCCATCGAACAACTATCAGAACCCAGCGGTTCACGCTGGATTAACGTCACCGAAAATCCACGTTTTAATGCATAATACGCTGAGCAAAGCCCGATGACTCCCCCACCCACGATCACGACTCGATTCGAATTCACAAGTTACATTATGCTGCAGCGTCTTGTCTTACTACCAAGAAATCCCTTCTGAAATCGCACCAATTTGCCACATACATCCCTTAAAACGTTCAATTCCTTGACACATGAAACAACTCAAAACACGGTCACAAACCATGAATAATACTTCGACTTATTATGCAGGTCTAGACATCGGTGGTACGACAGTGAAAGCCATCCTAGTCGATCATCTTTCAAAACAAGTCGGACCACTAACAGAAGTGCGTAGCAAGGTGAAGGACGGCTATGAGGCCACCTTTGATCAACTTGATTTAGCCCTCGACCAACTCGCTGCGGGCGCTGGCGTGGCACGCGGTGCCATTGCTGGCATCGGCCTAGACGTTCCCGCGCCAAGCAGCGACGGAGTCATATGGGGTCGCGCCAATCTTGGCAACGACTGGGTAGGCACTGACATTCGAGGAAAACTTTCCACACGTACCGGCGTTCCGGTCTTTATGACCAACGACGGAAATGCTGCCGCCTTAGGGGAATACGCACTACGGCATGATAACAACGGAACCCTCATGCTGGTGGCTCCTGGCACGGGCCTCGGAGCTGGATTGGTCCTTCCAGGCGGTCGTAGCTACGAAGGGGCTAACGGATTAGCGTTAGAGACAGGTCACATTAGCGTCCCGTTTCGCGAGGATGATGGCGATCTTCCAGGTTGTTCTTGCGGACTCAAGGGGTGCGCCGAAGCATGGGTCTCGTTAATGGCGCTCCGTCGCCGATTGCGCTTGGAACTCGCCAAGCCGGAGTGGTCCAGTCACCCACTCAATCAGGACGACACGCCAGTGGAGGAAAAGGCATTTAAACTCCGTGACTTCGCTGAGAAGGGCGACGCTCTCGCGATTCAACTTTTCAAACAACAAGGATTCATTCTCGGATATGCTATCGCGGACATGGTCCGTACCGTCGATCCCGGCTTGGTCGTGATTGGTGGAGGATTGGCGGAAACTACGTTCCGAGATTCATTCATGAAATGGATATTGGAAGGCTTCGCAGAGCGGGCGTGGCCAGCCTATCAGCATAACCCGCTAAATCCTGACATCGTGACCACACGCTTTGAATGGGCACTCGGTGGGGACGCTGCTGCCGCGATTGGCATGGCATACACCGCCTGCGAGCTTGTTCAAGGGGCAACGCGGTGACTCACTTTCCAAGCGTGACCGAAAAATGCAGCGGCAAATATAAACATGAAAGCCGAGAAAAACTGACCTTTGGTTAGAAATCCGACCATCGCAGCATCTGGCTCACGGAAATGCTCACCAATGATTCGAAAAACGGCATACAGTGAGAAAAATAATCCCGTTAACAAACCTTCCGGAGCTTTGGGGAGACAATTTCTAACCGTCCATAGGATTGCAAATAAGAAAAGACCTTCTAACAGCCCCTCATAAATTTGAGAAGGGTGGCGAGGTGAAATGAATTCCCCCAAGATTTCAGAGAGCTTAGGATTGTTGCGGGCCGCGACCACAAGGACATCGAGCGATGTCGCATCCGCGATTGTATGATCCAAACGCGCACAAGCTTGCCAAACCATGGCTTGGGTTTCGTCAGATTCATGGATCAGCGACTGAGGAAACTTAACTGCCCACGGCACGCCATTGGCGACTCGACCGTAGAGTTCACCATTGATAAAATTCGCGGCTCTTCCGAAAAACAACCCAAGTGGCCCCACGACGCACAGGCCATCCGACAGACCCGCCCATGAGACGTGGTGCTTTTTCGCATAAAACCAAGTGAAGATTGCCAACCCGAGAATTCCCCCGTGGCTCGCCATTCCACCCTCCCAAACACGGAAAACTAACAGTGGATCACGTGCCAATATTTCCCACCCATCCCTAGGCAGACTATAAAAAAATATGTAGCCAAGACGCCCGCCTAAGAACACTCCAAACAAGGCAGAAGCCGCGATAAAGTCGCCAACTTTCTCCGGCTTGAGCACCCAAAGTCCTCGCTGCGCCAGGTTCCGCAACAGCAGGAAGCCCACCACAAATCCCATTAAGTAGGCTAAACCATACCAACGCAGCGCCAAACCACCGTAAATAGGTAAGGCAACGGGATTTAAATTGTGCACGTAGGTTGCAAACACGCAGCGACTCCACACGATTGCCTCGCAGCTAGCAAGCCATGATCAATTTTCATATTCTTCGAGATAGGAATTTTAAATTTCACCTCTAAGCTCCGGTCATGCCGAGCAAGCAGGAAATTCTCGATCTCCAATTCATCGATGCGCGCCACATGCTCATCAATCTCGCTGCGTTTCTCGACCGAATCGACCGCCACCTCGGCGACAACGACTATCGCCTCGAAGCCTTAAAAGCCGCGCTACCCATTCTCCTTAGCGACCGCTCCGACCGCGCAAAAGCGGTGTTAGAATCCTTTTCGGACCTGTCCACCGACCTGCCTCAGACCGCGCCATTCCAAGGAGCCTCTGGAGCGACTCTCCCCTCCACCACCCACCTTTCGTTATGAGATACATCGAGCCGCACGCGCACATGGTCAGTCGAACCACCGACGATTATGAGAAACTCGCTCTCGCCGGCTGTGAAGCCCTCTGCGAACCAGCGTTTTGGGCAGGCTTCGACCGCTCATCGGCAGACGGTTTCTACGACTATTTCCGCCAGCTCACCGAGTACGAACCTAAGCGCGCCGCGAAATACGGTATCCATCATTACGCATGGCTTTGCATTAATCCGAAGGAAGCCGACGATCCTGGGTTCGCACGCGAAGTGATGAGTATCATCCCTCAGTTTCTCGATTGCCCCACGGTGTTAGGCATTGGAGAAATTGGATTAAATAAAAATACTCGCAACGAGTTGGCAATCTTCGAGGAACACGTGCAACTTGCACTCGATCGCGACTTGCCGATCCTCATTCACACGCCGCACCTAGAGGATAAGCTTAAAGGCACTCACCTCATCCTCGATTCGCTTGCATCGTTCTCCAAGCTCGACCGCAATAAAGTCATCATCGACCACGTCGAGGAGCACACGATTTCCCACGTACTTGATGCTGGTTACTGGGCGGGCATGACGCTCTATCCGGAAAGCAAATGCACTCCAAGCCGAGCCATTGACATGTTAGAAATTTATGGCATTGACCGATTGTGGATGAACTCAGCATGTGACTGGGGCCATTCCGATCCGCTCGCTGTGCCGCGATGTGCATTAGAAATGAAACGCCGCAAACACAGCGCTGAGCAAATCGATCAAATCGTCTACAAGAATCCACGTAAGTTTCTTAGCCAGTCGGCAAGATTCATGCCGGGGTCTACGAAGACATGAACTAAGAAGTGCGTGAACCACCCTCGTGAAATTCGGCGAAAATCATCTATCTTATTGCACGAACATCCACCCAGCAGAAACTTGGGTGGAGACTTTTGCTATGTTGTCCACGCACGTTCTAGCAGTCCGAGAGCTTTTACGGAAATCAAACACCATGCGTGTGGACGAACCATTCGCCATCGGATTAAGGCTTTCCGCGATCGCCGCGAGTGAGTTACTGAAAAACGGCAATTTAGAAAAATTTAAAAATTGGTTAGATAAAACTAACACCTACGTTTTCACCATCAACGGATTTCCATATGGCAGTTTTCACGGCACTCGGGTGAAAGAGCAAGTGTTTAAACCAGACTGGACCGAGCAGGCTCGAATCGAGTACACCAAAGACCTTTTCCGAATTCTCTCCATCATCGCAAGACCCAACACCGGTGCATCGGTATCAACGCTACCGGGTTCGCACAAATCCTTCAAAGCGGATGAAACAGCTATACGTAAAAATCTTGTTGAGCTTGCGAATTGGTTAGAAAACCTCGCAGAGGAAACCGGTCATGATTTTCATTTAGGTCTCGAACCCGAGCCGCTAGGCCACTTTGAAAACACGGCAGAAACCCTGGCATTTTTTCAACGACTGCACGCCGAGGCTGCGGAAGCGAAGATCATCCAACGCAGAATCGGAGTGAATTACGACGCCTGCCACTTCGCGCTGCAATATGATGAAGCATCGATGTCTCTCAATGCCTTGATCGCTGCAGACATCCGGATTTCTAAGATTCATCTATCAAGCGCGATTGCTCTAAATCCGCGTGACCACTTCGCGCTTGTGGCACTTCAAGCATTCAACGAGCCGGTCTATTTTCACCAAGTTATGCTTCGTGCTGGACTCGAAATTACACGATTCATCGACCTACCAGAATTTTTCGCTGCCGTAGCATGTGGGACTTTAAATCCTAACAATTTCGATGAGATGCGAGTCCATTTCCATATTCCGCTCGACACAGAACCCGCCGCACCGCTGCGCTCGACCCGCGATGAAACCATGTCTGTTCTTGCTTGGAGAAAGTTGCATTCGCTCGCCTGTCAGCACTACGAAATTGAGACTTACACGTGGGGTGTCCTGCCAGATGACCTCCATAGGCCTGTCGAGCAGCAAATAGCCGGAGAATATGGTTGGGTATTGGCAAACGCATGAGTTGCCAGATCGGTCAAACCAGTGTTTCCTCACGCCATGTCTGACATCAAAATCACACTCCACACCACCGCTGGCGACATCAATGCACGGCTCTTCGCCTCGCAAGTCCCAGTGACCACCGCCAATTTTCTCAACCTCGCTAAGCGTGGATACTACGATGGCATTTCGTTCCACCGCGTGATTGCTAATTTCATGGTTCAAGGCGGCGACCCAACTGGTACTGGATCCGGCGGTCCTGGCTACAAGTTTGCTGACGAGATCGACCGTTCGCTTAAGCACACCAAGGGTGGCATCTTTTCCATGGCCAATGCGGGACCTAACACCAACGGCAGCCAGTTCTTCATCACCCACCTTCCTACGCCGCACCTCGATGGCAAACACGCAGTCTTCGGCGAAGTCATCGTAGGGCAAGATGTGGTGAATAAAATCGCCAAGGGTGACAAAATTAATTCTATCACCATCCACGAGGACACCACCGCTTTGTTCGAATCGCAGAAGGACAACCTTGAGCATTGGAACTCGATTTTAGACCGCTGATCTCGCAGAGGCAGATCGGTTTTAATCCCATCGAATGGATAAAAAAGCCCCGCTTTGGTCTTAACGTCCGAGGCGGGGATTTTTTAAATGAATGAACTGGTCCTTCATCGTCCACGGAACTCCGCTGAGGATTTACCGCTTTTCATCTGACTAGACATGGGACGAAATTTCGCCAGTCTCCACACCGCTTTACCCCATCCATCTTATGTCAGAATTTCTCGTCATTCCACGCAAAGACCACGACACCCTTGTTTCCAAAGCCTATCAATCGCGCGGATACACCGCCGATGAAGCCGCGGAAGGGGCTAAACTCGCCGCCGAAGCCGCCCGTCATGGCATTCGCACCCACCACGCACTCAAGGCCTTGCACCTTGATCATCTCTTTGGTTCCGCTGCAGGTGGCTGTGTCCCGGGCGCGGAAATCGAAGTCCTGCCATCGCGTTTCCCGGCCTCTGAGCGCTGGAATGCTAACAAAAAGCTCGGTCAATCGGTCGCCTACCGCGCCATCGACCGCGCCATCGAGCTTGCCGATCAATACGGTATCGCCCAAATCGCGGTGGACAATGCATTCCACTACCTCTGGGGCGGCGGCTACGTGATGGAAGCCGCAGAGCGTGGCTACTATGCTTATACGAACTGCACATCCGCTCTAGCAGAAGTGGTACCGTTCGGTGGAAAATTTCCTACCCTTGGAACCAACCCGCACTCGTGGGGTATCCCAAGCACCGAAGCGAATGGATTTCCAATCGTCATGGACTGGGCCACCTCCACCGTTGCCATGGGTCGCGTCCAAGCCTTGAAGCGCGAGGGAAAAATGCTTCCTCCCGGCGCGGCGGTCGATGCGAATGGCCAACCAACGAACGACCCTAACGAAGTCGTCGCACTTCTCCCCTTCGGCGGTCACAAGGGCTACGGCATGTCGCTACTCAACGAAATTTTTGGCGGGCTCATCGGCGGATCACTTCCAACCATCCGTGGTCGTAAGCTCACCGCAGACGGTGAGAAAAACACACCGGTTTTCTATTTCCAAGTCATCCACCCTGACGCGATCTCCGGCGGCAACTTCGCCCAAGGTCGCAATCAGATTCAAAACCTCAAGGCAGTCATCGACGACATTCTAGGCCACGGTAACGACGCATCCATGCTCCCGGGTCAAATAGAAGCTGGCGCCCGCAAACGCTCGGACGCCGCTGGCGGATTGCTTTTCACCGAGGCTGAAATCGGTGAGTTCAACGAAATCAACGCTGAGCTCGGCTTGCCAGCATGGGATGTGAGCAAACTTGCGGAAGCTTGAGAAAGATAGGTTTGTCCTCAGGAAGACTCTTTGAAACGCTCAGACACCGCAGCCCAGCTTACCACATTCCACCACGCCGCGATATAGTAGGGGCGGCGATTCTGATAGTGGAGATAGTAAGCGTGCTCCCAAACGTCCAGGCCTAGCAACGCCGTGCCAAGATCTGCTTCTGGAACAATACCCTTCATCAGCGGGTTGTCTTGGTTGGCGGTGCTTGTGATTTTAAGTTTGCCATCTTTCGCGACAAGCCAAGCCCAACCAGAACCGAAGCGCTTGGTGGCGGCTTCTCCAAAAGCTATTTTGAATGCTTCCATCGAACCAAATGCCGCATTGATAGCAGCAGTTAGATCAGGCGACGGCACGCCTGATTTTTCTGCTGACGCGAGAGTTTTCCAGAAAAAATCATGGTTCCAGTGACCGCCTCCATTGTTGCGAAGTGTGGTTCGCAGTGCTTCATCAGGAACTGCCGGAAGACTCTTAAGCAGCTCATCAAGTGGCAACTGCGCGAGGGCCGGAACGCTGGCGAGCGCAACGTTGAGATTTTTAATATAGGCAGCATGATGTCTGTCATGATGAATTTCCATCGTTGCAGTATCGATATGGGGTTCCAAAGCATCAAATGCGTAGGGCAATGCGGGCAACTGATAGGGCGCAACTGAACTGGCCCTGGCAGTAGATGGCATTACTGCTGCCGCTACTGCGAGCGTGCTGAGTTTCACAAAACGGCGGCGATCTGTTTTCATTATATTTTTCATGTTAATTTTCAGTTAGTATCCGCAATTAAAAATCATTCTCTTTCGATAAGAAAATCTCTCGCAAGAGTCGCTGCGCCGATGACGCCAGCCTCGTGACCAAATGCAGCTGGCATGATCCGCAACTGGTCTTTGAAAGTGCCGGACAGCTGAGCGAAAAGATATTTTTTAAATGGCTCCAGAAGCAAAGCTCCCGCACGTGCGACGCCGCCACCGATAACAATCGCTTCTGGATTGAGCAGCCAACAACCATTCATCACCGCGGTGGCCAATTTCCGGCCAATTTCATTCCACTGAGCACTCGCAATCAGGTCTCCTTGGTGAGCTGCTGCTGCCAAGGCTGCGGGAGCACAATCATCTAGCGACTTTAGAATTCCAACTGCCGCATATGCCGCATGGGCGGTGGCAGTGATTTCACGATTCCCAACGTATTTTTCTAAAGCCCCTAAATTTCCGTAATTGCCAGGCAACCCACGATAGTCAATCGAGCTCTGGCCGAATTCTCCGGCACCATAGCAAGCTCCACGAATCATCTGACCGTTTGCGATGACTCCCCCACCCACTCCGGTTCCCAAAGAAACAAAAAGCACATGCCGAAATCCCCTCCCTGAACCACATTTCCACTCCGCGATCGCCATGCAATTTGCATCATTATCGACCAACACTGGCAGGCCGATTTTTTCCTCAAGAATTTTTTTCAGCGGAACCTCAGCCCACCCCCTAACATTAGTTAGATTTATCACCAAACCTTTTTCAAAATCGACAAAACCTGGCATCCCAACCCCCACCGCCGCAATGCTAGGGTGACGCGCACGCAGATCTTCGACCGCACGGACGATTTCAGATATCAGCTCGTCTTGTCCATCAAACTCTTGGGTCGCAATCGGTGGCGCGTGATCAACGATGTGACTTTGAAAAACGACCGCTAATTTCACCGAGGTTCCGCCAAAATCAATTCCGATCGTCAAAGGTTCGTTATTCATTTCCTCTAAAGAGCTATCCTATCAAATCCAAATGACACGTTTTTTGCGGCGTGACAGTCATAAAAAAACCCGTGCTGCCACCTGCCGAAGCCCGTCGAGCGTGATGTCGAGATCGACGATTGAAATTTCTGAAACCCCATGAGCGATTAAATAAGCATCGCCGCCAGTCGCCACGATCCATGGTTGACCAGTGAGTTCTTGACAAATTCTGGCTAGTATCTCTTTGACCAAACCTCGGTAACCAAAAACAGCGCCCACTTGCATAGCGTGAACCGTCGATTTACCGATCGCAGAGTTTGGTTCGGAAAGTTCGATGACGGGCAGCAACGCGGTTCTTTTGGATAAATAGCCCGACATCGCGCCCAAGCCTGGTGCGATTACCCCCCCGCAATAGGCTGGCTCGGCAGAGATCACGTCGAAGGTCACCGCCGTGCCAAAGTCGATGATTATAGCGGGAACCCTGTGGCGGGACAACACACCTGCAGAGTTGGCTAGACGATCCGCTCCGATCTGCGCGGGATTCGGGTAGTCGATTCCCATTCCAAGCGGACTCATGTGGTTGAGAAAATGCAACGGACACCTCGAGAAAAAATAGGAATTTAATATCGCCGCCTTGAGAGGTACCACAGAGCAAATCATCACCGCATCGAATACGACATCCTCTAGCAGATTGCCTAGCGTCACTGATGAAATCTCATCCGTCATTAGAACCGCGCGCCATGCCAGTAAACACTCAGCATTTCCGAGTGCAAATTTCGTACGCGTATTCGAGTTGTCAATGAGAAGCCAGATCATTGGTCCGTTACCATTGGTTCGTGGTGAAATTTCGGTAATTGGATTTCCCTAAATCCGGAATACCACTTTCAGATTTGATACTAAGAGAACCGTCGTTCACATGCAGAGTGAGAAATCCATCAAGGTCTTCCGAGTTCAACCAGAATTTCCACCAAATTTCGGTGATCACCTTTTCGTTAGAACCCACTAAGGTAGTGTCGGCAGTGTCAAGTTTTACGCCGTGAGACGTCTCAAGACAGACTTTTTTTTGTAGATTATGAGGCGGACCTGAATTCGCTTTCCAATGCACATTCACCCAGAAATACGCTTGATCTTGCGTGACGAGAACTGAGACAACTTCACCACGTGCTCTCGGATCAGGCGCCCACGCGTAGGGCCGCAGCCAAGTCCATGCGGTAAACGCTGCGGATGCCAAGAGGCAAAAAACAAGCACGTATCGTAGAGTCTGACGCTTCACGTAGGTAGAGGAACCTGATTGAAGCCGCGCTGCAAACGAAAACGGGCGGACCGTTACCGATCCGCCCGCACAATCATCAAACGAAACTCAGTAGTCGTAGCCTTCCTCGCCGTGATCACTGATATCGAGACCAGCATTTTCATCTTCAGCAGTAGGACGTAGACCGATCAACATTTTCACCACCATAGCAATAATCACTGTTCCGACTATAGATAGCGCTAACGTGATGCCAATCGCGATCAGCTGTTGGCCAAGCAATCCACCATTTGCGACGAGCTTGTCCAAGCCGTTCTTGGCTGCGTAAGTATTTACCGCAGTTAGATTTCCATTGACCGAACTCGTGGCGAGCACGCCCGTCAAGATCGCACCGAGGGTACCACCGATCGCATGAACTCCAAAAGTATCAAGTGCATCGTCGTAACCGAATGCACCTTTGACATGCATCACAAAGATGTAAGGAACGATTGCGGCAAGCACACCGATGATCATCGCGCCGGTAGCATCGACAAATCCGCAAGCGGGAGTGATCACAACAAGACCCGCAACCACACCCGAGCACATGCCGAGAATGGATGCATGACCTTTAAGAACTTTTTCCAATATCGCCCAAACGAAGCCGGCTGTGGCTGCTGCGAGTGTGGTGGTCATGAAGGCGTTGGCGGAGACGCCGTCAGCTGCTAGAGCAGAACCCGCATTGAATCCATACCAACCAACCCAGAGCATTCCTGTACCCACCATGCAGAGAACCATGCTATGAGGGGACATTTTTTCCTTACCGAAGCCCATACGCTTGCCGAGGATCATGCAGAGAATTAGCGCGCTCCAACCAGAGGTCATGTGAACGACCGTACCACCCGCGAAGTCGATGGCCTTAACCGCTGCGTCGCCATTCCAAACTCCGTTCATCAGGCCAGTCACGCCCCAGATCATGTGGGCCATTGGGATATAAACCACGAACATCCAGATGAAGATGAAAGCCATGATCGCGGAAAATTTCATCCGCTCAGCGATGGCTCCAATGATCAACGCCGGGGTGATGATCGCAAACATCAATTGATACATTGAAAATACATTTTGCGAAATCCAGTAACAGTAATCTGTGTTCGGCGCACTCGTCACGCCCTTGAGGAAAAAGAATTCCGTCCCACCAAGGAATGGCGAATTAAAGCTTTTGCCGAAAACCAAACTGTAGCCAACCGCCCACCAAATCACGGTGACCATTCCGGCACAGCCCAGACATTGCGCCAAGACGCTAAGTACGTTTTTCTTCCTAACAAGCCCACCGTAGAACAGCGCCAAACCTGGAAGGGTCATAAACAGAACCAATGCCGCACAAGTCATCATCCATCCGTTGTGGCCCGGTCCTGGAATGCCGCCGACCTTAGAGGTCCAAGCGGTGTCACCTGAGCCACCAACCGCAACATTGCCGAAATAACTTTCTAAGTCGGCGAGTCTTTGTTCAACCGAAGCGTCGGGTGGCTTGGTTGCCACTTCGCTGGCTGGCGGCGCTGTCGCCGCCTCTTGTGCCGAGGTCAGGCTACAAAGGGGGATTGTCATAAATGCGATTGCAGCGGCAGTAAGGCCACGCAGTGAATTAAGATGTCGACGGGTCATGGTAGTCAGGGTTGATCTGATAGTTGTTTGCTTTTCCTAGATAAATAGACGTAAACTAGGATAGAAATTTTTAATGAGCAAATTTCATGCCAAATTACTCACCCCTAAGAAATAACTACAAATTACCCAGTAAAACCGACAAAAACAATCATTTAACTCGATTCTTGCTTGCCATGCCGGAGACCTCCAATTACTCCACTGATGTCGGAAATGCTGAAGCAAAGCAAAAAACTTCTGGACAACTCTTTCGGAAAGGTAAACCATTTGCCCAACGGAGAGTTTTCAAGAAGTTAATTGACTGAATTGATGCTTTGTCCGACTTTGTTCCTGTCTGTTCCGCAACCCGGTCCAGTTAGGGACGCAAGCAGCAACCGATAACCAACACACAAATATGCAAAACTACTGCAAAACCATTGGCGCTTTGGCCGCTGCCTCCGCCCTTGCGGCTGGCAACGTTCAGGCGGAAGTCGAATACGATCTCCACACCGGATATTCGAACGAATACCTCTTCCGTGGTCTTGACCTCGGAACGAACCTCGTCGAAGCTGGTGCAAACGTCGCAACAGAATTCGGTAACGGATTCGGCTGGAGCGCAGGTGCCTGGTATGGCGCTTACGAGGCAGCTACTTTGGTTCCTGGCTACGACGCCAACACCGCCGAACTTGATCTATTCACAGAGTTCTCTAAGGATTTCGGGTTCGCAACGGCATCGGTAGGCTACATCGCTTACCTTTACCCACAGGGTAGCTTAACCAAATTAGCGGTCCCGCAGAATACCACCCAAGAAATCTCTTTCGGAGTTTCCCGTGACTTCGATATCGTGAACGTGTCCTACAACTACTACTTGGCTGTCGAAGGCGACAACTATGGCTACATGGAGTTGGACCTGAACCGCAAGTTCGAGCTCAACCAGTGCCTAAACCTCGTGGTCGACAGCAACGTCGGCTATCTTGGCGACGAGTCCACCTTTACCGCATGGACAAGCCGTGTCGCACTCGACTGGAACTTCGCTGGACAAGCGAAGTTCTCGCCTTTCGTGGCATTTGCAGTGGGTCTTGCCAATCGTTCCGATGCCGGTACCCCAGCACCTTATGTTGCTTCAGGTAACGAAATCCTTGGTGGTGCGATGCTTAGCGTTGGATTCTAATCCCACACAAAGTTATCTAACTTGAACACTCAGGGGGCGGTCGCGAAAGTGACCGCCCTTTTTCATTAAAAATGATTTAAGCCAGACATTGAAAATTCCTCTTGGAATCGAGTCGAACTTCAAAAAGAATCCTAAATGTTTCTAGGTCTTGATTCCTCAACCCAGTCGCTCACCGCTGTACTCATCGATGCAGCTTCGGGCGTAATTATTCATCAGCAGTCGGTCAACTTCGGTGCCGATCTCCCCCAATACGGATCCCCAAGTGGATTCATTCCTGACGGGAAAAATGGCCAAGTCTGTGCGAACCCCCTGATGTGGCTCGACGCTCTGGATTTACTGTTCGCCCGCCTGTCGGAGTCGGCGAATCTAGGCGCCGTGCGAATGATCGCTGGATCTGGCCAACAACACGGATCGGTCTATCTAGATGCAACGTTTAACGATCGACTTGCCTCACTCGACTTTTCGTTAGATCTAGCCTCCCAACTCGCCCCGGCACTCACACGTGCTGACTCACCGATCTGGATGGACACATCAACAGGAACCGAGTGCGAAGAAATCACAGCCTCCTTGGGTGGATCTAACGAGGTTATCCGTCGCAGCGGATCGATCGCCATTGAGCGGTTCACCGGTCCACAAATCCGCCGATTTTACAAAACAGATCCAGCAGCATATCAACGAACCCGCCATATCCATTTGGTCAGTTCATTCATTGCATCTATCATTGCGGGAAAATCTGTATCGATCGATTATGGTGATGGTGCAGGGATGAACCTACTCAACCTAGATAAGTTAGAGTGGGACTCAAAATTGTTAGATGCTACAGCACCCGAGCTTAATGACAAACTATCAGCACCCGCAGCGACAAACTGTGTTCGGGGTTTTGTTTCCAGATATTTCTCTGAAAAGTATGGTCTGTCATCCAATTGCCGCACGGCACTATTTACGGGAGACAACCCAGCCTCATTGGTCGGAATGGGCGCCACAACTCCAGGCGACGTGGTTATTTCCCTAGGCACCAGTGACACGTTTTTCGCGGCGATGGCTGAACCCCTCACTGACCCTAACGGATTTTCTCACGTCTTCGGTAACCCAGCAGGGGGATTCATGTCACTGATATGCTTTCGCAATGGATCACTCGCTCGAGAAGCATTGCGCGACAAACTCGGGCTAGACTGGTCAGCTTTTGATCGCCAAGCACTAGCAAACACCTCGGCCGCTGCAGGACAAAATCTCATGTTACCCTTCTTCGGTCCCGAAATTACTCCACGCCACGATTTCTCTGGCCCGGTGCTCAAAGGAAGTCACGAGTTCGAATCTGCAAGCGAACCTAATCTGCAAGTCCGAGCGCTTCTCGAGGGGCAATTCCTCAATATGCGGCTACACGCCCAGTGGATGAAAGTCCATCCAGAGCGTATTCGCCTAACTGGTGGCGCCTCAAAAAATAACGGAATCGCTCAGATGGTTGCCGACATTTTTCAAGCCCCAGTCGAGCGCATTGACGTATCAAATTCAGCAGCTCTCGGAGCAGCGTTGATTGCTGCCGCCGCAGATGGTCACGATTTGGCCGATCTCCAAAAAATCTTCTGCAAGCCAGCAAAAGACTCGTCACTGCAGCCGAATCTCACACTCGCCCCAGTCTATGCCGATGCCTTGATCCGATACAAGGACCTGCTTGACTCCATTTCCTAAGAAGATTCTCTCCGAAAAGTTGACCAAGCTGAATCGCAAGATTAAACATCCCAAGTGATGACGATTGATCAATACGCCAACAAATTTTTGTGCGATCTCGTGGCCTACGAGCCCGGCAAGCCAATTGATGAAACTGCTCGAGAAATCGGGCTAGACCCATCACAGATCGTCAAGCTTGCCTCAAATGAAAACCCACTCGGCCCCTCGCCGTTGGCAAAAATGGCCATGCGCGATGCACTCGAAGAATCCCACATCTACCCAGACGGTGGAGGCTACCGACTGCGGTCCGCCATCGCAGAGTCATTCGACGTTGAAATTGGCAATGTCGTCCTTGGCAATGGATCTAACGAAATAATTGAATTTCTCTGTCACACATTCTTGAATCGCGACGCGGAACTCATCGCCGCGAAACATGCGTTTGTGGTCTACAAACTCATGGCCACATTGTTTGGTGCAAAATATGTCGAGGTGCCAGACCCAGAATTTCTTCATGACCTCGATGCCATGGCGGAGGCGATCACAGATAAGACACGTCTCGTCTTTATCGCCAACCCTAACAATCCAACAGGCACAATGGTGAATCAAGCCGAGATCGACCGCTTCATGACCCGCGTTCCAGAGCATGTGATCGTCGTCTTTGATGAAGCCTACTACGAATTTCCAGACAACCCACCGGATACACTAAAGTATGTCAAACAAGGGCGGAATGTCTGTGTGCTAAGAACCTTCTCGAAAATACATGGTCTAGCAGCTTTACGTGTCGGATACGGTCTTGCATCAAAAAGTATCATCGATTTGCTTCAGAAGGCGAGGCAACCATTCAATGTCAATGCTATCGCCCAAGCCGGCGCTCTTGCTGCAATGGCAGATGCCGAACACATTGCAAAAACCCGCTTGGTCAATCACGAAGGAATGGCGTACTATGAGAAATCCTTATCTGCTAGAAAATTAGAGTTCATTCCAAGCTTTGCCAATTTCCTATTGATCAAAACCGGAGAAGGAGACCAGGTTTTTCGAGGAATGCTCCAGCAAGGCGTGATTGTCCGAGCAATGAGCAGTTACAAACTTCCTGAGTGGGTGCGGATCTCCATCGGCACTGACTCACAAAACCGCCGCTGTATTGAAGTGTTAGATTCTGTCTTGTCAGCCATTCAGGCGACGAAGTGAACAAAGGAATGAAATTCAATTCTGATTCGCAACGCTTGACGATCGCTGCGATTGCAACACCGCCCGGTACCGGTGCGATTTCGTTGGTGCGGATCTCTGGGCCAAATGCGATTCAAATTGCCGAGACTGCTACTGCAGGAGGTACAACAAATCAAACGCTACGCACCGTCCGTTACTGTTACGTCAAAGATGTCGGAGGACAGATTATCGATGATGGATTAATAACAATTTTCCGTGGTTCTAACAGTTACACTGGAGAAGATTGTATAGAATTTACGGGACACGGGGGAATTTTGGTAACGCGTGAAGTGCTCGGTAGATTCCTCGCGTGTGGAGCAACTGCTGCTGGGCCTGGCGAGTTCACCCAGCGGGCCTTTCTTAACGGAAAACTGGATCTGACACAAGCCGAGGGGGTGATGGACTTGATCTCTTCACAAACTCGCCTCTCTCTTCGCGCTGCACGTAGCCAACTCGAAGGGACGCTAGGAAAACGCACCACCGAGGCCCGCGATCAACTGCTAGAAACGCTAGCGCACCTCGAGGCGTGGATCGACTTCCCAGAGGAAGACATCGACCCGAAAACCGGTGTTTTGCTGCGCGGTAAGGTCTCTTCAGTTCTAGCAGTCGTCGATTCCCTGCTCGCCACTGCCGATCAGGGAAGGGTACTCCGCGAAGGCGTTCGTACGGTGATTTTTGGTGAGCCAAATGTCGGGAAATCCAGTTTGTTGAATCGACTGTTAGGATTTGAGCGTGCTATCGTGAGCGATCTTGCTGGAACCACCCGTGATACGATCGAAGAAGTGATAAATTTAAATGGAATTCCAATTCGTCTGATAGACACTGCAGGAGTTAGGCAAGCAGCAGACCGTATTGAAGCCGAGGGAATTCAAAGAACTGTTAGCCAGATTGAAAATGCCGACTTATTATTAGAAGTTTCGGATGCGAGCCAACCACGCCCGGACCAATCCATAAACTCCTCATCCATCACCAAGCGGATCCAAGTTCTTAACAAAATAGATCTTGGAGAGCATCCTTCTTGGGTCGGATTCGAAGCTGTGCGTCTCGCATGCACGAGCGGTCAGGGCTTTGATCAACTCTCCGATGCGATCCGCGACGCACTCCACTTCGGTGAGGCAGACTGGGGCGAACATGCCATCGCGATCAATGCCCGCCACCAAGCAAGCCTACAAATCGCCCAGGCATCACTGAACGCTGCGCTGGATATTCTCAACAACACCGCAAATGATCCAGAGCTTGCATCGATTGACCTGCGCGAGGCGTTGGACGCACTGGGAGAAATCCCCGGCAAAGTCGACACCGAAGACTTGCTCGGCGTGATTTTCAGCAGTTTTTGTATCGGTAAATAGTGGTGCTATCGCGCGACAGTTTATCGCTCATTTTAATCAGCCAATCCAAGAATCCGTGCTTGGTCGAAGTCGTAGGCAGTCAATTCAAGTACGATCCGTTCATCGATGGAAAAAACCGTCTTTGCCTCCGTGAGCGGTTTGGACAAGTGGGCAAGAATCGCTTTTCCATTTGGCAAGGCGACACGGTAGAGGATCGGATTGAGGTTCTCCAAAACTTTCCCAACCGCGTGAATCGTTGCGTCTGACATGGGTATAATTTGTTTCATTCCAAATCCGCCTCGTCAATCTGAGTCTGTGAATATCAAAAATTGTTAAGAATTCGGACGAGAAATGATGACCTGACTTGACGAAAAGCCCAAGCCGACCATCATTTCGGTGCAGTGATTCAACACCTGTAGTCAAACTCGCTGAAATATCAAAACACATCGATTTCCATAACATGAATCTTCGCCTCATCTCGCTCGTTTTGACCCTTGTTTGTGCCTTTTTTGTGTCTTGCTCACCCTACGACGAGCGACCGAAGAAGAAGCCAATCCGCAAGCCGGCGCAAAGTTCTGTCACAAGCCCTGCACAACAAAATCTGCAACAACAACGCGACGAGCTGAAAACAAAACAAGAGGCCCAAGTGACCCAAGCGCCCACCGAGCAAATCCCAACCAACATCGCGCCTGCAGGAAATTCCACGCAACCCGCACCGACTATAACACCTCCACCCGCTCCTGAGGTGAAGCGACCCGAGTACAAATTTGCAAATAAAGTTCCTGGCAAAGACGGTTTTGTCTTCAGCCCTTACAACAATAAAGTCGTCGATGTCCGAGACATTCCAAGTGGTACCTTGGTGCAAGATCCAACCTACACCGGCGACGGCAAGGGATACTTCCGTGTTCCCTAAAATTCTAACGCTCTCAGAAAAATTCTTGAGAGCAAACCAACCGGGTCCGGCGCACTGGATCCGGTTTTTTATGATCGCATGAAAACGGACTTCCCCACCATAACTATCCTAGGCGGAGGGTTGCTCGGTGGATCTCTTGCACTTGCATTGGCCGCGCTAAATGATCCACCGAAAGTCTACCTATGGGTACGCAATCCAGAAACCGTGAAAGGCGCAAAGGCTCTTGGAATCAACGGCGTCACCACCGATCTTCATGAAGCAGTTCTCAACGCCAGTTTGCTAATTCTCGCGGTTCCCGTCGGCGCGATGGAACCTCTACTCACAGCCGCACTGGATGCTGGGCTTCCTCCTAGATGTCTGATCACAGATGTCGGAAGTATCAAAAGCATGCCCCATCAAAAAATTAGTCACTTATTGTTAAGTGGTGAAGCCTATTACATCGGCAGTCATCCGATGGCGGGTTCTGAGCGCAACGGGCTTTCCGCCGCCTCCGCTCAACTTTTCAACAATGCTGCCTGCTTGCTCACCAATGACAACGCCGCCCCCGCAGAGTCCGCTGCCGCACTTGATCGCTTTTGGAAATCCGTTGGGTGCCGCACCGCTTGGATGAGTGCCGCGGTACACGACGAACTGGTAGCCCGGATCAGTCATCTGCCGCACCTTATCGCTGCCAGCGCGGCCCGCGTTTGTTTGAAAGATCCGTCCGATGGTCGCTTCGGTGGAGGTGGCCTGCGGGATACCACTCGCGTGGCCGCAGGAAATCCAGAAATGTGGACAGAGATCGTCACTGAAAACCGAGAGGCTCTCGTGTTACCTATCAAAGAAACCATCGCCGACTTACAAGAGATCCTGACCTGCCTCGAGAAGGGCGACCACAAAAAAACACTCGAATGGCTCCACGTCGCCAAGCAACAGCGAGATACTCTCAACCAACTTTTCTAACATTATTTTCAACTTTCATGTCGGAATTTCGAGTTAAAGCTATTTCACAAATTCACGCGGAGTTCAGCGTCCCTGGCGACAAAAGTATGTCTCACCGAGCCGCCATTTTTGGTGGACTTTCTAACGGAATTTGCACGATCCAGAATTTCCTTCCAAGCGAGGATTGCGTCAATACGTTGAATGCAATGCGGTCCCTTGGAGCAAGATACGATGTTCTGGACGAACTTGACGGTTACGGACCTGTCAATTTGCGTATCCATGGCCAATCCATGAAGCTTAGAGAACCCGCTACACCCATCGATTGCGGCAACGCTGGCACCGGCATGCGTCTTCTAGCAGGTCTTCTAGCAGGTCAATCATTCTCCACCAAACTCTTTGGTGACGCCTCGCTTTCCTCGCGACCGATGGGACGCATCACCATTCCACTTGGCCAGATGGGTGCTAACATTGAAACGCTAGGAACCAAAGCCGGTTGCGCGCCCCTCTTGATTCACGCCGCCAAGCTGCGTCCAATCAATTACGAAATGCCGGTCGCGAGTGCACAGGTGAAAAGCGCGGTGTTACTCGCCGGTCTTTTTGCCGATGGCACCACCACGGTGATCCAACCCGCAGAAACCCGTGACCACACTGAGCAGATGTTGGCATCATTTCATGTGAATACCCGCCGAGTGGGTAACGCGATTTCTCTCGATGGTGGACAAATCCCCCAAGCCTGCGACTTCACCGTCCCTGGCGATATTTCTAGCGCAGCATTTTGGCTCGTCGCGGCCGCATCCTTACCTGGATCTCACCTTATTATCAAAAACGTCGGGCTAAACTCAACCCGCACGGCAATCCTCAAAGTGCTCAGTCGAATGGGCGCTCACATGATCGAGACCGTTCATCGGTCGGATGGAGAGCCCATCGGCGACATCGAAATACACGGTACATCTCTAACTGGAACAACGATTCTCATCGATGAGGTGCCAAACCTAATCGATGAAATTCCAGTAATCGCCGTGGCAGCAGCATTGGCTCGAGGTCGTACAGTTATACGGAATGCCAAGGAACTTCGCGTCAAGGAATCTGATAGAATTAGCACGGTCGTCAACGGCCTCCGCGCGATGGGTGCGGAAGTAAAAGAATTCGATGACGGCATGGAAATTGAGGGTGGCAAGCCGCTACATTCCGCATCGATCGATAGTTTCGGCGACCACCGCATCGCGATGGCTTTCGCCATCGCGGGACTTTTTGCTCATGGAGAAACGGTTATCAAAAACACCGAGTGCGTGAATACTTCCTATCCTGGCTTCGCTCATCATCTCGGTGCCATCCAGCGAGAGTCTTCAAACAGTGCCGACTTCGCGATGCCCACTATTTCCCTACCATGAAACCAGTCCCACGATTTGCCATTGCCATCGACGGACCTGCTGCTTCTGGAAAAAGTACGCTCGCTCGCGGACTTGCCGAGCAACTAGGATTGGTCATGGTAAATTCTGGCGCTATGTATCGCTCAGTCACCTGGAAAGCCCTTCACGAAAAGATCGACCCTGCCGACACCACAGCAGTGTTAGAAATGATGAGTCGCATCGAAATTCTTTGCGGAGAAAATGGTAAGGTATCCACCTGCACCATCGATGGATTTAACCCAGAAGAGGAGCTCCGTAGTGAAGCGATCAACACAAACGTTTCGGCGATATCAGCCATTCCAGAGGTGCGTGCGCGCTTGGTAGAATTACAACGTAGCTACCTAGATCACACCAGCATCATTATGGAAGGGCGAGATATCGGGTCAGTAGTCTTTCCAGACACCGATTATAAAATCTATATCGACGCAAGTGAAGAAGTCCGTGCCGCGAGGCGAATCGCAGCTGGAGAGATAGACTCGGTCAATCAACGCGATTCCGCCGATAGTAAACGCGCCACTGCGCCACTCAAGGTCGCGGATGGAGCAGTGATTCTTGATACTTCTCATCACACCATCCCCACCGCCATCGCTGCGGCGATTGAAATTCTCAGACATCAAGGGTTACCCATCGACCTTTTTACGATTAAAAAGTCATGAAACCAGAAACACAAATGGGCTGGATTTACTGGCTTGGGTGGATGGCTTTTGGTGCGGCTTTTCGTACCCTATTCGGCCTTAAAATAGTAGGCATAGAAAATCTTGTTCGTGAGGGGCCTGTTTTGGTGGCTTCGAATCATCAGAGCTTCCTCGACCCACCACTCATCGGAAATCTCTATCAAACAGAAATGGTTTTTCTTGCGCGCAAGACCTTGTTTGTCGGATTTTTCAAATGGCTCTATACCCATTGGAATGCGATTCCCGTCGATCAAGACCGTCCAGACATGGCCAGTTTAAAAACCATCATTCGCAAACTGAAGGAGGGTCACCGTGTTTGCGTTTTTCCAGAGGGTGAGAGAACACAAGATGGCAGCATCGGCAATGCAGCGCCTGGAATCGGTCTGATCGCGGTGAAATCGGGAGCCGTGATCCAGCCAGTTAGAATAACAGGTGCCCGTGAAGCTCTTCCTCGTGGCTCGGGAAGAATTCGCTTTGCACGCATCACACTTACTGTCGGAGAACCGATCAGACTCACTTCTATAGAGCTCCTCGCAGCACAAAGTAAGGAGGGCTATGACCAGATCGCCAAGCGCATCATGGGTGCCATTAAAGCACTGTGACGCTGTTTTTTAAGTAGTTGATGCCATGCCTCACGTAAATTAGTGAGGCGACACTTATGGTCAAAATAAGTATCATAGTATGATGCAATTTCACGAACATTCACTTTCATCGATAAATGAAAAAGCATTTGTTTTGGGAGGTTTATTTCTAACCGTAATGCTACTGGCACTCGTAGGCCAAGCTGCCGAAAAGAAAACTAAACCGACACTGGCTTATCCTACCGACGTCCGTGTTGATCCTGACGCTGCGTATTTAGAAGCAGATCGGAAAGAAAAAGCAGATTTGTATTTCCCATTAGAAAAAACCGAAAAGAAGCAGATACCTGCGGTGATTGTCATTCACGGTGGTGGTTTTAACGATGGCGATAAGGCTAGCGGTCGAGAGATTAATATCTCAAGACATTTGGCGCTTAATGGGTACGTAGCAATGAGTATCAATTATAAACTTCGTAAATCACAAGGCCAAGTGACCTGGCCACAATGCGTATACGACGCAAAAACCGCAGTGCGTTGGCTGCGTAAGAACGCTGAAAAACTTGGTATCGATCCCGAACGCATTGGAGTGATTGGTTGCTCGGCCGGGGGCAATCTTGCTGCAATGCTCGCTACGACCGGACCAACGGATGAATTCGATTCAAATGGACCTTATTTGGAATTTCCTTCCTCGGTGAAGTGCGCCATCGACTTCTATGGTGCCGTCGACTTGATGAATTACCACGATATGAAAATGTTTGCTAAGACGCGCGTTGAGGCTCCTGAGCTTTATAAAAAGGGATCTCCAATCACTTATGTGGATGCCAAAGACTCACCCATACTTCTCGTTCACGGCACGGCAGATGAAACTGTCCCTCTCTCACAAAGTGAAACTCTTGCCACCGTCCTTAAGGCGAAAGGTGTCGAGCACGACCTCATTATCATTCCAGACGGTGCTCATACCTTCCATCTTGAGTCAGCAGACCTCGATCTACGTCCGCAAGTGTTCGCTTTTTTTCAAAAGCACCTCGGTGCCGTATCGATCAGTTCCCCACCCAAGGCACAGTCGAGAAATTAGGCTGTCGACTCATTCCCTATGATTCGAATTATTACATCCACATTTTTTCTAACATTAATCATAGTTCATGCCGAAACGACCCTAGATCGCCCGATCCCAGATGGAGTTTCAATTCAACGAGATGTTAGCTACCTCGCAGTCGATCGTAAGGAAAAACTCGATCTCTACCAACCAACGAAAAGATCAAGCCAAGCGCACTCTCCCGCCGTAGTCATCATTCATGGCGGGGGATGGATTGGCGGCGACAAAGGAGCCGAGCGTGAATTCATCACAGGCACCAGCCTCGCGGCGGCAGGCTATGTCTGCATCAGCATCGAATATTGGAAGGGCGTCGAAAACCGCTGGCCTACCAATCTTCAAGATTGCAAAAATGCAGTCCGCTGGCTGCGGGTTAATGCCGAGAAACTACAAATCGATCCGACCCGCATTGGCGTAATCGGTGGGTCTGCGGGTGGGCATCTCGCCATGATGGTGGCGTACACACCAGACCGTCCCGAGTTCACTTCCACTTCACTTTATCCTGGCGTATCCGATCACGTTAGCGCCTGCGTGAACATGTATGGGATTTCTAATTTACTCACTCGACAAAAAACTGATGCCTCCGGAAATCCTAATGGCAAGCTAAGCGAGAACTCATTGTTTCAGGATGCCCGCGAGACCGCTTCAGAGAAATGGAAAGCGGCATCACCTGTCAGTTTCATTCAGCATAGTTCACCACCAACGCTCACACTACACGGCACCGCAGACACCACCGTGGACCGCGACCAGTCAAAAGAACTTGATAAAACCCTGAAAAATTCGGGGGTAGAATCGAAGCTCATCTTTGTGGAAGGAGCCAATCACGCATGGCCGCTAAAGACGTCAAAATTTGATTACACAGGAGAAGTGGTTAAATTCTTCGACCGATATCTAAAGGCAGAAAAATAAATTCTAACTTGAACGCTTCTAGTAATACTTCTTTAAAACGGATTGTTTTGTGCATTAACTTTGCGAACTGATCCATCAAAATAGAGCGCAAGACGGTACGTACCATGAGCCATTCCTTCGGGGGTACCTTCTTTGAGAGTCGGGTCAGAAATCGCAGGATTGGTTTGGTCTAGCTCCGTGATCGCCCAAGTACGATCGGACTTAGGCTGTGCCAAGACCACCTGTAGTTTCATAGGAACGCGCTCCTCGCTCACGGCAGGAGCAGGCTTACCCCATGGGCACTGAAATGTAGTGCCAGCTTCGCCCATCGGCAATTTTTGCTGCATGTAGTAGGCTGCCACATTTTTTGATGCCAGAGACTTTTGCCAAGAGGCTAACATGGGTTCGATAAAGTCGCCGCTCTTCGGGTTTTCGTATCCCATGTATGGGGCAAAACAATCCGCAAGCCTACGCCACTCCTTGATGTTGCTGCTGGGGGCCTTGCTGTAAATCGGCGTCTGACGCGTGAACAAAGGTCCCGGGAGGTAATCATTATTGTCCGAGGCGTACATGTTGAAATATACAGAAAACTGCCTCAGCGTGGCGGAGTCCTTAGCTGCGGCGGCGCGCTTAATCATCGCCGAAGTTCCCACAAACGTCACCGCGGCAAGAACCACGATGATAGTTATAGTGACTAACAACTCAACAAGGGTAAAGCCCAAGCGCGATGATTTTATAAACTTATCGTTAGAAATCATTCTGATATTAGATTAATTACCGACCAATCATCAAAGTGAGTTTACTTTCAAACGAGCAAATAGCTTCGCGCCACTGGCAAGAGTATTAGGAATAGTTACGATCACTTGCTTGATCCCCGATTCCAAAGGTGTAGGAGTTCCGATAATGACCCCGTTCACACCGTTCTGTGCAACAGTCCAACCCACAAGATCCGAACCATATTGCACTGTAGGATTGAGATAGGCGGAAGCATCACTCAGGCGGTAAGTGAAGACCAGTTGGGTACTACTTACGCTGAGAGTGGGAAGCAACGCCGTATTAGAAATAGTAGCAGGATTACCACCGATGACAAATTCCACAGAGTTAGAAATTCCATCCTTGTCTGGATCCGCTGAGGGCAATGCATTTGCCCCACTGAGATTGTAAGGCGCCCCCGTAACCCATGCCAAGTAAGGGTTGGCGACAGCCAAAGCGTAGGACAGCACCAACGAGTTGCCGGACTGGGCGAGCGACCAAGTTCCCGTTCCAGTGAACCCGGTACTGGCGAAGGTCACCGTGGTAGGATTGAACCCAGTGATTCCACCAAGAGCGTTAAGAATTGTGAATGATTTGACTGACTCGGTGAAGTTAGTAATTCCTGTGGTGTCAATTTTTACAACCACAGGACCAGAAACCAATAGGCTTGCGACAGAAAGATCATCGTAACCCGTGCCGGCACTTCCCGTCCAATTGGTTATTTTTGCAGAAAGTCCACCGCTGGATGCGAGGGTGACTTGGCCTCCGGAACTGCCGTTGCCACCGAGCGCGGCGTTTGCAAGAACGGTAACCGCACCTGTTGCCGTGGAGTTGTTACCGTCTAATTTTAGGATGCCTTCATTAATTTTTGTCGGTCCAGTATGAGTGTTAGTTCCAGACAAAGTCCATGTAGACGCACCATTTTTCGTTAGGGAAGTTTTATTTTGATTGAACGTGTTAGAATCTGTCGGGCCGTCGATGATAACCGCCGCGAGGCTGTTATTTCCAGTGCCTGAGCCACCAAGGCGAAGATCACGGAAATTTGAATTCGCATAGGCAATGGTACCCGTTCCGGAATTAAAACCGGAGTTGGTTGCTGTGAAGACCGTGTTCGCTAAGTTGTCTGCAGCACCGAGAGAAACGAAATTTGTGGTTCCAGGAGTCACAATCCGATAGGTTCTGCCGATGGTGAGACCCGAAACCACAGTGCCGGTTCCTGTGCCAGCACCCGTGGCGGTAAAACTAACACCTACCGTGTTGCTTGATGCACCGATCAACGTGAAATCCGTATCGCCTAACGTAACGATTTGGTAAAAGTTACCAGTGATTAATAATGTGATCGACGGGGCACTTGAGACTGAAGCCGTGGTGTCTGGGACGGCACCTGCTAGGGTGATTGGATTGGTACTGGTGAAATTAATCGAACCCGCGGTGGAGGCAGACGGTCCACCACCATTGATACCCAGCGTGAAATCGCGGTCTGTGCTTGCATCTCCTGCACCAGCATAACTCAAGCTTCCTCCGTTAAATACAAGATTCGCGGCTGCCGATGTAGATGCACCGATACTGCTAGAAACTCCACCATTGGCGAGGATAGGCGCACCAATTTTTCCTTCTGTAATCGTGGTGATCCCGGTGTAGGTGTTTACCGCGGTGAGGGTGGCAGTGTGATCCAGCGACGAACCTGTCACATTTCCAGCTCCAGATATTAGGTTTGCAATGGTGACGTTGTCATCACGATTTAGCTGCAAGGTACCGGCACTGATCACGACTTCTCCTGTGCCAAGAGTGCCGACAAGACCCGTGCCAACGCGAAGAGTTCCAGCGCTAATCGTGGTGGTGCCAGTGTAGGTGTTTGCACCCTCGATGCGGACGACGCCGTTACCGGTTTTTGTGACTGCACCATCACCAGAAATAATGCCACCAAGAGCGAGAGCATTAGATCCGTTTGCAGAGTCGAGGCTGAGAACAACTCCCGAATCCACCGAAATTGAATTGGTTAGATTGGCAGTACTAAAATTGAGTCGAGAACTGATAGAAGAACTTGCAGTGACCGTAATCGTCGCTGAGCCATTCACTACACCGCCATGAAGCATCAATGTGCCTCCACTTAGGGTAACTGGGGCGTCCCAAGTGCTAGTACCACCTAGATTTCTCTGCCCGGTTCCACTGAAAATGACGCCACCTGCCGTGATGTCCAACTCGATAGCACCACCCGATACATTAGAACTCATTTGACTTCCAAAAGCGCTGGATCCCGTCCTTGTCAAAGCAAGCGTGCCAGGCCCGGATTTGGTGAGAACGTTTGAAGCATTAACCGCAGCACCACTGGTGTTGACCTGCCCAGAAAAAGTGACGGGGGTATCCGTGCTGATTGCGCTTCCTGAGGTACCGAGGCTAAAGATATTCGTGAGTGAGGTCACGCTGCTGGTAGTCTTCAAGGTCGCACCATTGATGCTGATGATGCTGTTTCCAAAAGCGGTATCACTCGCAGCTTGCAAGGTTCCTCCAGTGATCGATACGCCACCAGAGAACGAGTTATTTCCACCGATGGAGAGTGTACCCGCAGCACTCTTGGTTAGATTGAGGCCAGTCAGATTTCCCCCTGCTAGATCAACGGTTCCGCTGGCATTATTAACCACGACATTGCCTGCAGTGATGCCACCAGCATCTACAGTGATCGCTGCAACGGTGCTGATCGTGGCATTGTCGTTGGTGACAAATGCAGTCGCCGCAGAAGTTGACGTGTTAGACCAGTTGGTGTTGCTGGGTGACGTGTTCCAATTACTGCCGCCGGCACCCGTCCAGAGCAGATTGCGCGGTGCGACAGCGGCGGTGAAAGTTCCAGTGAGTGTGAAATCATCCGTGCCGGCATTACCAATACCGAGACGGTTGGTTGCAGTTCCACCAAACACGACCAGCCTCCAGTAACCCGTGGTACCGCCATTGATCACAATCGGCGTCACGGCGATCGTATCATCAAACGCTGACGCAGCAGACGTAAGAGATGACAAGACGGTGAACGTGCTACCCGTTTGGGTGAAATTAATTCCATCGGTGCTGTAGAATAATCCAGCGGAAGTGGGACCTGACGATGTCCTACTAAGATTCAAGCCGGTCATTCCCGTGATACTGACCGTGTAGCCCGCTGCAGCGGTGGTCGTGAAGGAGAAATAATTTCCCGCAGCTTGGGCAGTGGCAAAATCTGCGTTGACCGTAAATGCTCTGTTCCAAGTCGCGCTAGGGGAAGTGGGATTTCCAGTCGCATTTCCTGCGGTGGCCACCACAGTCATCGCGCTGCCGCTCGTGCCAGCGGCAAGAACCGAAGCAATACCACTTCCGGTAACGCCCGTTGTTCCGGTCACATCCCAACGCAGTAAATCCGCTGCTGAGACGACGCCAAAGCTCGTTAACAAGATCGCACTACCCAATTGGCAAAATTGGCGGGAGGCACGGAACATACTGGAAGGAATGATGGGATTTGAAATCATGGTTTTACGGAAAGTTATAGTTGGGGCTTTCATTGATTGAATGTTCAGTTCGCCCCGTGATTTTGTCGCCTCACGAAAATTTGTGATGGGCAGACAGAATTCCGCCTATTTATGCGTCCGCTCCTCGCCCACAGGCTTGGTGGGCAGCCACCAATTCCCGGAAACCACCAACATCACCTGAAGCCGAATGGCATCGCCATAATAGTCCACCGCCAAGGGCGCTCCGACCCCTGTGATCGATGACCAAAGCTTGTTTAGCCACTCTTGGTTGCCTCCGAGCATCGCATTGACCGCGAATGGCGCGGTGAAAGCTAAATCGTCGTAATCTACAAATGCGGCACCGTTAATCCCATTCCGCACACAATATCCAGCCCTGATCTTACTCGGGTCATTTTCAGTTTTTAAAGCAATCCATTCGGCCATCTTTTGCTGGGAACGGTGGATATCAGATTTCCCGGACAAAATGTAGGCCATCGGGAGCCTCCATGGCGTCCGGCAGGAGTTGTACGAATAGTCGCCATCGTGTGGACTCTCGAGGTATTTCCCAGTGACAGGGACAAAATGAGATCCGTCCTTAACGTAAAAATCAGCCATCAAACCCGTCGCATTACTTCCGTTAGAAAATTGATGATTCACGGTCTCCGTGATTCGATCGTAAACCTTCATCCAACGATCCGCGCGAACGGTGTCAAAAGCTGCAAAAGCTAACAAGTGATCCACCATGAAATCCGATGGCCTAGAATGAGTGGTGTCTTTTTCCAAGGCCCAGTCACCCATGAGTAAATTCCAATCAGTCGGATTAACGCAGTAGGTCATGATGTCCGCGAGAATCAACAGAGCTTGGTCTCGGTAGTTGATCGAGCCAGATGAACCCCATTGCCGATCTGCTAGAATCATTGCATAGGCCACGTCCATGTCTCCGTCCGTGGCAGAATCTTGTCCTTGGACATTTTTCATGACGCCATTTTTCAACTTCTGTTTCCAGGCAAGCAGGTTTTTACCAATGCTGCTCGGATGTGCTTTGACATAATAGAACATGGCATCCAACTCCGCTTGATCTCCCATGTAAGCGGCCAGCACCATGCCGTATCCCATCGCCTCAGAGACAGTGGAATCGGTCTTGTCATACTTGATCCACATTTGAACGGGATCCGAGTCTACGAGAGATTTAACGTAGTGACTTTGCCAAGCCTTATAGTGATGAACCACTGCGGCATCCATCGCCGCTTGGCTCACGTGGGTCGGCTTAAGCACCCCAGCCGTGTAGGCGACATGCTGAGGAAACGGAAACCTAGGCTCTGCAAAAGACAGCGATGCGCCGACCAACAAAAGCGCGGCAACGAGAAATCCTTGCCTGAGTAGTATCCACTCTATCCCACTCGTCGAACGTCGAACAGACCGCGGATCATTGAAATGCAACCTGATCATTCCAATGCATACTGCGATGGATCTTGCGAAATTGCACTCACAAGAATTCGTGATGCCAGAGAACCCGCCCTCAGGGGTTTCACTGTTGCGGCGGGGCGTAACACTGCCTAGCTTATCTTCAGTGAGCTTGAACATCTTAACACTTAATGTGGTCGCTTATCTACTCGTTTTCAGTGGATTAGGCTACTCGTTAGAGTCGCGGGTGTGGGTCGAGCGTCTAGCGTTTTGGTCAACTTCCGAGCTCAATGCAATGGACAAAGAAATTGCCAACACCGAGAGAGAACTCTCCTTGCTGCCGCTTCCCGCTCGAATCAACAGCGGGAATCGCAACGGCTTCCAAAGCGCCGCAAGAAACAAAGACGCGGGCCTTTGGATAGAAGTGGAACTCGCAGCCGCAACCTTGGTCGACTCGGTGGTGTTGCTGCCTCTACTCGGTAAAGGTCCCAGCGATGATGTGGCTGGATTCGGTTTCCCAAAAAAATTTCTACTAGAGGGCATTAATTCTGATGGCGACACTATTCTTTTGATGGATGAGACATTGCGTGATTTTCCAAATCCTGGAATCTACCCAGTGTCGGCAATTTGCCCACCTAACACTATTTTACAAGCCATACGACTCACCGTCACTGAACCCTGGAAAAGCGATGGCCCAGCGCTCCTCGCACTTGCCGAGGTCATGGCACTAAATGGAAATCGAAACGTTGCATGGAAGGCAAAAGTCCGTGCCTCCAGTTCCCGAGAAATCTCCCCAACATGGTCTAGAAACAATCTCGTCGATATGATGACGCCTCTTGGGTTGCCCGTCACACCCTCAACTAACGATAAAGTGATGGGCTGGCAAGGCCCCGTGGCCACGAGCATCGATGAAATTCAAACCGTCAGTGTCGACCTCGGCAAAGAGATCCCACTAGACGAAATTCGCTTAGTTCCTGCCTGGCGTCCCGATATGCCATGGGATACCTACTACGGATTCCCTGCCCGCTTTAAGATAGAAATTTCCACGGATCTAAACTTTGTTAGTTCCGAGACAGTCTACGATAAAACCGATGTCTCGCTCCTGTCGCCGGGACAAAATCTGCAAATTTATCCCATCAATAAAAAATCTGCTAGATTTATCAGAATAACTGCCACCCGCTTGCGAGACCGAAGCGGCGACTACGTCTTTGCTCTTGGAGAGCTACAAGCCTATTCTGGAGATGTTAATTTCGCAAAAGGAGCTCAAGTCAACGGTCTGACTCACGAAAATGATCCAGCATGGAGCAAAGCCGGATTGACTGATGATCTTGCCAAGGGACAAAAACTGATAGAAATTCCTGAATGGATCGACGCACTCAGACACCGAGGCGAACTTGAACGACTGCGCGAGAAACTGATACTTCACCGCAGCGAAGTCTTCACTCAAGCAGAACATCAACTCGTGATGATGAGTGTCGGTGGAACAGGCTCGATTATCCTGTTAACTGGACTACTCTCATGGCGCGGCAAGCGAATGCGGGTGTTAGACCGAGAACGCCATCGCGAGCGCCTCGCACGCGATCTCCATGACGAACTTGGTTCCAACCTGGGTAGCATCGCCCTGATCTCGTCATTCGCAGGACAGGAAACTGTCGAGCAAATGCGACTCGACCTCACAGAAATCGAACGGGTGGCACGCGAAAGCGCCGACTCAATGCGCGACATGGTTTCGTTACTCAGTGGAAAAAAAGGTGGAGACGCTGGCAACTGGTTGCACATCATGGCATGCTTGGCTGAAAGACTCATGTCGGGCGTGGAACTCGACTGCCGCCTTCCAACGCAGCCACTCACATGGGAGCCTAACCTCGAAACTAGGCGAGAAATTTATCTTTTTTGCAAGGAAGTGATTCATAACGCTGCCAAACACGGTCACCCAACCCATCTGAAATTTCATCTCAGTCCGACGGCTTACGGAATCCGAATCGAAATCTCCGATGACGGCAGTGGGTTTGATACATTATCGGTACGAAGTGGGCACGGCCTTGGCAACCTGCGCGAGCGAGCGTCGATGATGAAAGCAAAACTCGAACTGACCTCATCAAAAGAAACTGGAACCGCTGCCATACTTGACGTACCGCGCGGCAAGCGTTGGACAAAAACCTAACCCGCCATCACATGATTGAATCCTCTGAAAATCACCCAATTGTCTGGATTGTTGAAGACCACGATGTTTTACGCAAAAACCTCAAAAGACTTTGCTCGGCTTCACGGAAATTGAACTGCAGCGATACCTTTGCCAATGCTGAGGCGATGCTGCTAGTCTTGCGTAAAACATCCCAAGATGAATTGCCTAACGTTATTCTAATGGATGTCGGTCTACCAGGGCGCAGCGGTTTGGAAGCGATCGAAGACGTGATCAAGATGGCTCCAGATTGCAGAGTTGTGATATTAACTGTTTTTGAAGATGACAAAAAAATATCGGCAGCGATTAGTGCAGGTGCTTGCGGTTACCTTATAAAAACAGCGCGTCCCGATGAAATTGTCGCCGCGATCCATGAGGCTGCACAAGGTGGTTCACCGATGTCACCGAACATTGCCGCCAGTGTTGTCAAATTACTCGCAAATCTCACCAAGGTAACATCACCGGTTTCTCTCTCGCCACGAGAGCGGGAAATGTTAGCTTTCATTGTGGAAGGATTAACGGCTAAGGAAATCGCAGATCGCCTAGGCGTGAGTGTCCATACGATCGACACGCACACTCGACACTTATTCAAAAAAATAAATGTCCGTTCCCGTGCGGCGGCCGTGGCAAGAGCGATTCGCGAACGAATGGTCTAACGATTTAATTTACGGCTTCTTTGTCGACGACTGCTCGACAGGAATTTTCTGCGCGCTCGGAGCAACTTCAATTGAGTAGAGCGGCTTGATGTTCACAACTCGACCCTCAGGACGGCGAGATTTTGGATCTTTACCGCCGATTTCGGTATTCATCTTGTTAGCGCTCTCTTGGAGGTTCGTAACGATGTCTGGATGCTGGTTCGCCACGTTTGTTTTTTCGCTGCAATCGTTATCGAGGTTGTAAAGTCTTGGAATGACTTTTGCATCGTCCGGCACTTTTTCACCCAAGTTTTCAACCTGTGTGGTGATCGCCAGCTTCCAAGGCCCAACCCGCACAGCTTCTAGGCGATAGCCATTAAAATAGTAGTGAGCCTCACGCGTAGATTTGTTGTTCTTACCTAACAGCAGAGGCGAAAGATCACGACCATCGATCACAGGTTCCGCTGGTACTTTGCCACCGGCAAGTGACACGCAGGTTGGCAGCAAATCAATAAGACCCGTCACGGCATCGCAAACACTTGCAGGCGAAATTTTCCCTGGCCATCTCGCAATGGTTGGCACGCGCACTCCGCCTTCCCAGGTGCTGCCCTTGCCACCCCGTAGCGGCAAGGCGCTACCGCCATCCGCATGCTTGGTTAACCATGGGCCATTGTCGCTGGTGAATATTACTAAAGTTTTATCGTCAATTTTCAACTCACGTAGCGTCTCAAGCACACGACCTACGCTCCAGTCTACCTCTTCCACCCAATCACCAAATCGTCCGTTAGATGATTTCCCCCGAAATGCTTTACCCGGAAATATCGGCGTGTGCACCGCACTGTGCGGGAAGTAGAGAAAGAATGGCTTCGCCTGATTCGCACGAATGAACTCGACGGCTTCGGCGGTGTAGCGCTCGACGATTTGACTCTGTGCCTCATCCGTGAGCAAGTCCTCGACTTGATCATCCCGCACCAATGGAACGACCTTCTCGCCGGTTTTCGTGGATTTTCTCTGCATATCATTAGAATACGGAATGCCGAGATAGTGATCAAATCCCTGATGGGTCGGCATGAAATCTGGTTGATCGCCGAGGTGCCATTTTCCAATACACTGGGTGGAATAACCAAGTTCCTTGAGGCGCTCCGCGATGGTGATCTCGTTAGGATTCAGGCCGACTTTTTCATCTGGAAAAAAAACGCCTGGAATTGAAATACGAGGACCATAACAGCCAGTGAGAAGTTGTGCGCGCGCCACCGAACAAACGGGTGCAGCATAAAAGCTCGTGAGCTTCATCCCCTCGCCTGCCATGCGATCCAGATTCGGCGTCTTTTGCAGAGTCGCACCAAATGACCCGATATCGGCGTAACCGAGATCGTCGATTAAAATCACTACGATATTCGGTTTTTCAGACGCGATGACGCAACCACTCAAAAATAGCAAAAGATAGAAAATTTTCACGTCCCCATTAATGGCAGAGTCCCGAAAAACTATCAATCACACAATCTTTGAGACGCCGATGGCAGGGTAATTTTCACTTCGCTCTTTTTGGAACCGCAGATTTGCTTGCTTACCCATGAGCGACACCCATCGGGTCATGATGACGCTATCAGGCCCGCCGGCGGCGAAGCAATGCGAGCGCACCGAAGCCCCCGAGCAATGCCGCAACGTCCATTTCTGGAACAGCGCTGTAAGTGAGTACCAAGTTGTTGCCGCTCGTTCCCAGAGAGAATGCCCCTCCGGCACCAAGCGTGTTACTAAATCCGCCAGCGCCATTATTTGCAGCAACGCTGATGGTGAAATCGGTTGCTTCAAATCCGCTGATACCGCCCGTCGTGGTTAGGATGTTCCAAGACTGGGTTAAGAGGTTATCAAAGTTGATGGCGTCTCCGTTTACATCCGGAAGGACCGAGCTAAGACTCCAGATATTGATGCCGAATCCACCGGTACTGAGGCTTGAAAGGTCGAGTGTACCTGTCACCGATATGGTGTCGTATCCCGTGCCTGCAGTGCCAGTCGCATCGAGGATTTGCCAATTGTAATCACCGCCTGTTAGCCAAGTCTGACTGCCGGTTGCCAAGTTGCCGGGGCTGTAGCCCGGAGAAAGCGTTCCTACGACATTCATCGTACCTGTAACCGTTCCGGAACCAGAAATCGACTGACTGCTTGCCAAGGTATATCCACCGGTCACGGCGGACACGTCAAAAGTCGTGCTCGCGCCGACGATGATGTTCGGAGAATTGGTGATCGAACCCGCACCACTCAGTGCAAGAGTGCCGCTACTGATGGTGGTCGTTCCGGTGTAAGTGTTAATTCCTGTGAGCGTAAGCGTGCCGGTACCGAGCTTGTTGAGTTTTCCGCCATTCGCGTTTCCGACCCCGTCGGTCACCACGCCACGCAAGGTATTGGTGATGCCGGGCTGGATCTCGATGTTGGCGGTGTAGCCCGTGGTCGAAGAGG
>Ga0209190_1000137_pt1 | contig 51275 bp, 87 predicted proteins | sample M_140205_XF_Meta_FD_187315 | JGI IMG/M metagenome (GOLD analysis project Ga0209190, IMG submission 187315) | Freshwater microbial communities from Lake Montjoie, Canada to study carbon cycling - M_140205_XF_MetaG (SPAdes) (version 2) | ecosystem: Environmental > Aquatic > Freshwater > Lake... | reverse complement strand
CACGGCATCTAAAGTCCCATTGCATTCTCCGAACTTCCTGTCTATATAACTTCCAAAAATGTGACCAATACTTCTTAAATCGTTCTTATCAAAATTTACCATTTCTTAATCTCCTTAAAAGGGTGGCATAGAGTTAACCATGCCACCATGTCCTATACAATCATTCAACATCAATCTTCTGGTTGATTGGGTACTCTGTTAATTCACTTGGTGCTGCGACAGCAGATTCGCCAGCACCATTAACGAGCCAGTACGCACCGGGACCATTTTCCGGTTGCCAATCAATCACCCAGTACGGTACACTACTACCCCAGAACACCATGTCACCATGCTCATAACGTCTCATATCAAATACTCCTTAATAATAAAGCTTTAGTGCCCAATCGATTGTCAGCAATCCATTTGCTGACAGTTGTATTGTATCATATCGCTGTTGATATGTCAAGGGAAGAAACCTAATACCCATGTTTTTCGTGCATGGGTATTAGGAATTCCTAAATCACACTTGGTCAGAGTTTAATCGTTCACGCAATTCAATAACTTCATTTTCATTAATAGCCTCATCCTCATCATATTCGTCAACATTAGAACTCAAGACGCTTAAAGCGAATTGAATAATCCTGTACTCTTTATCACTCAGCGTAATCGTCATATCAAATACTCCTTATGGTCGTCCATTATGATCTAAAGCTGCACGTTCTTCATTTGTTCGATGGTATACAAATCCACCAACCTCTTCCTCAATCATTCTAATTCTTTCCATTTCGTCCCATGCTTCCTTGCACTGAACACAATCTTCTATATCATGTGTTTCTTCTCTAAAGAACTTTCTGCAAAAACTTTTCATGTCCCTACTCCTTTTGGTTAAACCATCCAGTCTTCTAAAGCTTCTTCACTCAAGTCGGGATATCAATTTTGGCACCATCCAAATTGGCACCATCCAAATTGGCATTCTCCAAAATGGCACCACTCAAGTCGGCACGAATCAAGCTGGCATTAGTCAAGTTGGCACCACTCAAGTTGGCACCATTCAAATTGGCACCATTCAAATTGGCACCCCTCAAATTGGCACCCTTCAAATTGTTGGCACCCTTCAAATTGGCACCACTCAAATTGGTACCAGTCAAATTGGCACGAAACAAGTTGGCACCATTCAAGTTGGCACCATTCAAATCTGCACCATCCAAAATGGCACCATCCAAATTGGCACCACTCAAGTCGGCACGATACAAGTCGGCACGAAACAAGTTGACACCACTCAAGTTGGCACCAGCCAAGTTGGCACCATCCAAATTGGCACGAAACAAGTTGGCACGAATCAAAATGGCATCTACCAAATTGGCACGATACAAGTCGGCACCACTCAAGTTGGCACCACTCAAGTTGGCACGAATCAAAATGGCATCTACCAAATTGGCACGATACAAATTGGCACCCTTTAAGTTGGCACCATCCAAGTTGGCATTATTCAAATTGGCATTATCCAAAATGGCATTATTCAAATTGGCATTATCCAAAATGGCACCATCCAAATTGGCATTCTCCAAAATGGCACCACTCAAGTCGGCACGAATCAAGTTGGCATTCTCCAAATTGGCATTATTCAAATTGGCATTATCCAAAATGGCACCAGCCAAAGTGGCACCATCCAAATTGGCACCCTTCAAATTGGCACCCTTTAAGTCGGCACCAGCCAAAGTGGCACCCTTATGGGTGTAGATGACATCACCATTAATGTTTTTAATCTCGATCATGTTCATTACTCCTTGTTTTTTGTGCATGGGTATTAGGAATTCCTAAATTTACATTACATACCATTCGTCGATATCGACAACATACCCACTTGCAGCATCTAAATCACTGGTGCCGGACCAGAGAACCATGTCTTTTTCATGGAATGAGACAACATTTTGAAAATTGTATAATTTTTCAAATTTATCTACCCATGTTCTGTCGAAATCCAATGCTTTTAGGATCGTCACATCGACCAAAACTAAATCAACTTTCTTTGAAATTGTAGACAAAATGTTTAGATAATCATGCTCATTTCTGAGACAATATTTTGAATTTATTCTCATTCCTTTGACCATGATATCTTTTCCCCAAAATTCTTTTCGGAACTTAAATTGATCAGTAAATTTTTGTGATTGACCTTTGGATATAGTCCCATCAGAGAACTTCAAATCTGATCTAGATATTACACAGATTGTTGCACCATTCGCAAGTGTGTGTATATTGTAAGGTTCCATATCATTCACTCCTTAATAAAGCTTTAGTACCCAATCGATTGTCAGCAATCCATTTGCTGACAGTTGTATTGTAACATATAGCTGTTGATATGTCAAGTGATAAAAACCTAATACCCATGTTTTTTGTGCATGGGTATTAGGAAAGTATAAATTATACTTGTTGTTGTGTAAGTCTTTCGATCATAATGTCGGTAATTTCTTTTACTAATATTTTTACAAATTCTTTTGATCTCATTATATCTTCTGCAACAGCAAAAGTTGGTATTTCTGCTGCAATATCTTTAGAAGACAATCCTGCTACGATATCTTCTATAGAGATCTCTGCTGCGATATCAGCAAAAGATAATCCTTCTACAATGTCTTCTGTAGAGAATTCTGCTGCAATATCAGAAACACAGAATTTATCTGCGATATCTGAAGCAGAGAATTGTCCTGCTATTTTTTCTACCATATCATCATTTTCGCTGATATCAGATGCAAGTTCAGCTAAAAAATCTGAGTTAGATAATTTTTCTGCAATTTTTTCAGCGATATCATCTTCGCTGAAATTAGATGCAATTTCCGATGTGTCAATATGATTTGCCAACTTTTTAAGGTTGACTAAATCTGCGATATTTTGTTCGGACAACTGTATTGATTCTGCCAATTTGGCATAATCAATTGTCTGAACTGGGACATACGATGCGATCTTCTTAAAAATCCAGTTAAACATGAAATCATTCTCCTTGATGATCGGCGAAGTTGCCGAGTAGTTATTGTATCACAAATCGGTCAAATTGTCAATTCTGAAATAAAATTATTTCAAATTTGGGAAAATACCATATTTTCTATCGCTATGGATGATAGCAGTGCCATCATCTATTGCTTTCTGCATAATTTTGAGGCATTTGTCTTTGTCAAATTGTGGGTAATGCCAATTTGGATCAACCAGAATAGATTCAAGACTGGTTTTCATTTCAATAAGTTCTTCATAACGAATATAGTCTTCTTGAGACTGGAAAGCTTCCATCAAAGCGATACGTCTAATTGCTAGAGTATCGTTTTGGTAGGTGAAATCAGTATATCCCCAACCTTTAGTTGGAATCCAAGTTCTCAGACCTGTTGGAATGCTCTTGTACTTCATATCATTACTCCATTGTGTTAAAAACCAGGAAATATTATATCACAAATTTTTGTCTGTGTCAATCACATAATTCCAAGATTTTTACCTCAGATGGTAATAGATCCCATGTTGTTTCGATATAACCGTCTTCGGTTTTCTTATTAAAAGTAACCCGATAAGGTCTTGCCTTACCGTCTACTCCGATATGATTGGGTCTTACTGTTGCCCAAGCATCTACCGGGATTGGTGTACCATTCATGAAATCAACAACTGTAAACCTTACAGCAATCTTATTACTCATAACATTCTCCTTAATGTATCGGCTGAGTTGCCGACAAGTATATTATATCACAAATTGGTCGCTTTGTCAACCATACATGATCCTATATGCTACTATTTGCATTATGTTACTTCTCTTTACTACTACAATATCTGTTTTTGTATCTCTGAAGTATTTGCCGCCGAGTTTTAGTTCTAAGTATTTGTCACACATTGCTTCTTCTGACATAGTCATTAAATCAGGGATAAATTCTGCTAATCTTCCATCTCTGATTAGTTCATATGTAGTCTTTTCATCTTCGATAAGAGACTCAGTAAAACACTTTGCAAGCTCATCTCTTACTTCATTGATACTTATAGTCAACACAGAAAGATCCTTAGCAATCATAACATTCTCCTTTAATATTAGTTCCTTAGAAGTGGGAATGAAATGCCTCGGATTACGAGTTTTCCGTCTTTTCTTCGGACAATTTTGGCTTGATTGTCCACTCGGAAAATTTCTGTTGCTTCGCCTAAGCGAGCGATAGCAGCGGGAAGTTGGGAGTCTAATACTTTCTCCCATTCCCCCGTCTGGGGGTTTACTGCGATGATTGGCTGATTAGGATTATCCACTTCTGTCTCCTTGTTAAACCATTGTTGACGAGTGCATTGTAACAGGTATTGGTTGGTATGTCAATAGAAAAACCCTGCCGAATCGGCAGGGTTTATGGTTTACTAATTATACTTTAGCAAGAATGGAATTATTTTTTCTTTGGAAATAATTCCTCGAAATCATCTTTACTTATTTTATATTCATCTGACATATCATCATATGTGATGTCTACGCCTAGTAACTTGAAAAAATCAACGGGAAAATCTGGATCTTCCATATTGTTTTTCACTAACTTATTGATAAATCTTTCCATGTCTGACGCATTGATATTCATCATTATACTCCTTCTTCTATAGGTTCTTCATCTTCTTCTTCATCAAGGTTAACAACATTCTGTTGCACATATCCTTCTGCCAATTCTTCCCAATTAACTTCTGATAAAGCAGAGTTAATAAGGTCAGTAAGGAAGCAATTGGTGATATCTTCACCTTTATCATCTTTAATCATATTTTCTTCTACAAAATTTTTGATATCTTTCGACAGTTCGTATTGATTCCTTGCAACATTAGCAAGATCTTGAATATCATCTGCACAGTGAAGATTAATCAACCACGTTTCGTAGTTGTAATGACCATTGTGTTCCTTGTTGTTCATAACATTCTCCTTATTGTGATTGAAAACTAAGAAATCTGTCTTGCCAGTACAGGTTTTTTGCTACAACTGGGCATTAGCAGACGTTTTTTATGCCCATTTCCTAAATTAATGGCACGATAGTACGTTACGGCTGATATAAGTTTACCTGTAAACTTCATTGTTGTCTTGTAGCTTCCTTTTCCCTTACCTACTTGGATAAGGAACTCAGTGCAATCAGTATAAGCAACTTTGTTGCCATCGAATTCCGATATATACATTTCCATATCATTCTCCTTAATGTTCGGCGAAATTGCCGAGAGTGTATTGTAACTGATATTGGTTGTTGTGTCAACACTAAGACCTGCCGATTTGGCAGGTCTTAGTGTTTGTTAGTTATTCTTCGACTGGTGCGAAGAATTGTGCTAATTGTTTCTCAAGTGCCCTAACATCACCATTTTCTCCGAATGTTTTTCGGATTAGATATGTTCGGCAGTCGTGAAATCTCTTTCTTTCCTTTGTGGATACGCCTTGTCCACTTTTGACGTATTGGTCAAATGATTCTTGTAGGTTTTGCATTTCTGCTACAAGTTCTTCGTGTGTCATCTCTTCTGGTCTATATGGGACCAGCGAGTAAAAGAAATTTGGAATTGTGTCTGGTTGTAAGCGCACCATTAATAAGTACCTACTTCTGTTAGGTTACCTTTAGCCAGAGCAATAGCTGTTTTACAAAGTAATTCTAATTGGTCTGTATCAAAATAATTATTTGTATTTGGATCTATAATGAGCCTATTCATTTCTTCAAGTATTTGAATAAGAGTCTTATTTACTTCAAGATCTAGCATATCCATGTTTGGACTCCTTGCATTTTACGCATTTCACATAATCTTTGTATACAGACATAATAATTCTGCCAGAAGCATCTCTGATATCTTCTTGTTCTTGATTTTCCCAATCTTTCATGTCTACGATATTAGTTCTTACACATTTGCAAGAGTATTTAACTCTGATGAATCTTAGATTACTCATGTTCCATCTCCTTTCCTTGGATAGACCAATTACCGATCTTGTTTCCATTGGCATCGAGGATGCCGTTGGATAGTGAGTTGTTTACTTGGCTAGCGATTTTTCGTAGAATCCTAGCTACTTCCTGCTGTGGATCATCCGTGAAAGCATCGTTGTCCATGTTGAAGCTACAAGTAAAACGCATTCCATTGCTCCTTGTTGTTGAGTTACTGATCAATCCCTATAGGCATTGATGATATAATACGACCTTGTCTGGTCTAATTTAGGGAAAGAAGACGCAGAGATAGTTTGGCTAAATGATCCGCCAAATATGGCTGAGTTGGAATAGTCTACTAATTTACTTTGAAGTTTTTCTGGTATATCTCGGTTTGTTGACACAAGATCTTGTGTAAGACTGTTGTCAAGGTTCAGTCTTTGTTCGAAACGTGGGTCGAAGTCTTTGATATCCATAGTACATTCCTTTGTTTGGGTGATAGACATTACCACCGTGATTCTATTGTACCAGATTTTTGTATTGGTGTCAAGTGTTTTTGATTTTAGCGATTACAAATGAAGCATCATAATCTCTTTGATTTTTTTCTCTTGAATATGGCAATTGATATCTATTATCAATATAGAAACAGTTATGTTTCTTACAAAGTTTTTTAAGATCTTCTTCTGGATATATAATGTCTTCTATAAGCATAAGTCCTTGTGGTTTTAGTGCTTGGGTATAATTTGTCAGTAAGAAGTCATGAGAATCGTATGAATGTATGCTATCATCTAAGATGATATCGAAAAGTCCATGTTCTTTGATTAGTTTTTCTATGAATTCTTTTTGGAATGCGTCTGTTTTTATGAGGGAAACATTCTCTCCAAAGTTGTGTTTAAGTTTAGAAAAGTCTATATCTACTGCGACAATTTTGGAATCTTTGTTGAAGAATGATTCAAAAGATTTTGTAGATCCGCCTGAATAGATTCCAATTTCTAGAAAATTAACAGTTTTTTGTTCATATTGAGCCAACAATATTTCGTATATGTATCCGTAGTTATGATGTATGTTCTTATCTGTATCCTTGTATTGGTTCAGATAGTAATTATATCCCTTCAATGGTAGCTCCTTGTTTCACGCAAAAATTGTGTGGTAAAAAATTTTACCATTTTAAAATATTTTTGTCAACAATGATTTTTTATTGATATTGTAGGAATATATATGTCAACATAATAATTCACTTTTCAAGGAGCATTATGACAAGTTTTAACGAATGGCTAGAGCAAAGAGATGAAAGAATTTACAACGAAATGTTTGAAAAGAACTCACCTTTGGATTTACCAGACACAGACGGAAAAGGTTTGACGGAATTAAAGTGGAGTTCTGGCTTAAATTGTTTCTCAATACATTTGAACGATGAAGGTAAACGATACGTCAGGTCAGCAGGAAACAAAATGTTTGGAACTGGCGGTCCCAGCTTGCTTAAAATTATTGATCAGATTGGCAAATCGATTGGAAATCAATACTTTGCCAATATAGATGCTGTCACAAAAGGTACAGGAAAAATCAGTTTAGGTAACTTAGAAAGTGACATTCGGTATGCAATGGGTGACATCTATAATAGCCAAAGAGGCAATAATGCTTTTATGAGATCGGTTCTTAATATAGCCCATCAGTATGATTTAAAAGTAGTTCCTAATACGGGCGGAACGGGCATGATGGTCATGAGCATGGAAGCCGCTGAAAGAGATGCTGCTGAAGGAAAATTACAAGCGGCTAATCCATCATTACACGCTGGAGATCAAGACGAAAAACTTGCAAGATTATCCAGCAAGAGAGATGCTTTAGCCAAAGGTAGAGAACAATTAGGAAGAGTCTCAGGCAGACAAAAATTGGACAAATTTGGTGGAACACGAATAAACTTCTAATTGAAAAATAATTACATTTTTTAATGTAACAAACAAAACCACCGGCATTTCTGCCGGTGGTTCTTTTTATAATTTTGTTTTATTGATATTGTGAGAATATATATGTCAACATAATAATTCACTTTTCAAGGAGCATTATGACAAGTTTCAACGAATGGCTAGAGCAGAGAGATGAAATAATTTATAACGAATTGATGGAACCACCAGTGGCAGGTGCTGACCAAAAAACTTTAAAGAACATGTGGACTTATAAGAACAGAGGTGGTGTAACAAAACTGGTTAAAGATTTGGTTAAAATCTCTTACGGCGTGGATTCAAACGGTAGAACTACTTGTTATTTAGACCTCACAGGTGACGCATATGAATTCTTAAAAGAGAAATTATTTTCTATATTCGAGAAAGCAGACAAACTTGGCAGAGCAGTTGGACAGCATTTTAGAAATATTGACTCAAATTGTGGAGGCAAATTAATAGTAAGACTACCAGATTCTTCGTATAGTTTTATAAATGAAGAAAACTTTTATAAAGCTATTTACAAATTGGCTAGCGATAACAATTTAGTTGTGCGAAAGTCTAAAAAATATTTTACAATTCTTAGTAAAAAAGGTATTAGTCAGGAAGCTAGTCATGGATTTATTGATGGATATGTATGATTCCTTTACGGGTCGCTCCTTGATAGATGGGTAATAATACTTTTTCTCTATAAAAACATAAAACCACCGGCAGAAATGCCGGTGGTTCTTTTTTATACTTTCCTAATTATCAACGGTAACGCACACAAGCGAACCAACCGTTGCGTCCTCTTGACACAGCGATTTCTACAGGTGTACGCTTGCCCCAGAAGCAACAATTATGAATAGCATCCTGTGCTGATCGGGTGCTAAAACCAACGCCTTCATAAGCAAAGCTACCGCCTCTATGTGCCATTCTGCCAGTTGAAGCAGAAGCATTTGCACTAGCTTGAGCGGAAAGACCGCCAGCAGCAAACGATTGAGTAGCGAACAGGACAGCAACAATCAAAACCTTCCATGACATAACTATAACCTCCATGTGGAAACAAAACACCAAAAAGAAACATTTTCCTTTTATTTTCTCCAACTAAATTATACCGAAAGATCCCTGAAGACTGCTATTAGTTTTAACAAGGATTCACTTTCCAATTGAATCCTCATATTATTACTGTCTGGTCCATTATATTCAAGCCTCTTATCATAATCAAGGAACATTTTTTTTGATTCTGGCAAATAAACTCTATCTTGCAGGGATAAGCTACTCAAAGCTTCCCTAAATCTTTCAATTTCTCTATCATCTCTTTTTTTATCTACAATAAACTGTTCTGGAGATTGATCATCTTCAACTACAATAGTTGTTTCAAAGTCAAGAACATTTTTATGATATCGTTTTTTATGCATCCATAATGATCTAGCACCTTTCATTTGCCAAGCAGCATGACCTGAAAAGGAACCTTTAGTTGATTCATAAGTAGATCCTGCTATGACTAATGCCATCATAAGCTCTTGCCGATATCCTTCTTCATCACGAAAATAAACTCCTTTTGGAGTTCTTTTAAGGAACCATTCTACTAATGCAATATTATCTTCTACCAACTTCCTTTGAGTATTAGTCAAAGGAGAAACTTCTTTTTTTTGTTTAGCCATGACTACCTCCTATGGAGAACCATTGTATCAAAATTGTTGTTATTTGTCAATAGCATCTTCTTCCTTGTCAGCAAAATCAAATTCATCTTGAAATTGATCTCTTAACCTTTCTACACATTTTTTTGTTATTTGCTGAATGCGTTGTCGTGTAACTCCAAGATCATCTGCAATACTTTGAAAACTTTTTTCATTCAAATAGTGATCAATGACTATTTGTCTGTGATGAATAGGAAGAACATTTAGATTAACAGAAAATGAAACTTTCTTTTCTTCTTGTTGTCTTAAAGTTGAATGTTTTGCCTCGCTGATGACTTTGTCGTTAATTGTAATTAATTTATAATTATTTTTCCTTCTTTTATTTTTTCTGAAATAGACTTCATAGACCCTTCTGAAAAAAGATCTGTAGAAGTAGGTCATGAACAATACTTCACCGGGGATAAAGTATTTCTGACAGCTACAATAAACATGTAAAGCAATATTTTTAGTTTCCTCTAAATCTAATTTAATTTTATATTTTTCCTTGAATTTGCTTGCTAATTTTCTGGAGAAGTACCTTGTCATTTGGAGGATATCTTCTTTAGGAAACTCTAATCCTTTGGCATCTGGATTTAAGTTTCTACGATTTGCTTCTTCTTGAGCAATACGAAAAGAATATTTTTTGTTTTCTCTTCCTATCTTGATGTCTAAACAATCATTTGTTGTATAGACATATCCATCCTTGGTTTTAGTGTACCACATTATTGATCCAGTGCTGCAAAAAAGGAAGTCTTGTGTGACCAGTTCTGCTGTTTGCTAAACAAACCACTACGACGATAGATATTTTTCCAACATGTGGAAATGTATGTCCATTTTATTTCTATGTTAAAAACGGTTGACTGGTTTAATGAACCAAAATCATAAGAACAACCTGATGTAAGCCAAGTTGTATCTTTTGGAATATTTTGATACTTGTTAATCATGTTTCTTGCTCCGGTTGATATTCTTGTTCTTCTAATCTAAAAGTCCATGCTACTGCTTGCTGGCATGTCTTAACAGTTGGTGGAACACAAAGATAGTAATCTTTGTATGTACCATCTGGTTCTTGGGTAGAATTGACTACTTTGACATAAGATACTGGTTCTTCAAATATGCCTTTTATCTGAAAAAGTATTTGATTTTTCTTTTTATCTTTGTGGATGATAGTTGTGTTTTCACTATCTAACACTCTATCCATTCCAACAATCTTAATGCCGACATATCTAACTTCTGTATTAGGATGAGCTAATACTTCTGTTATTGTCAAGCTATCTGGTTTGGTGTAAAAGTGTGGTGGAATTCTCACGCCTTCATAATAATAGCTAATGCTTCCCCATTTATCGGCATCTAGTCCATGCTTTCTGCCATTCCTGTACCAAGTGATACGGGTTGGTGTAATATAAGCAGGACCATCGTCTTTGTGAAGGTTACCTTCTTCGTTGGTGAACCGTTGAATTGGACCAAATGGATATTCTGTGGAAAAGAAATCCAATCGTGCTTTCCAAGCATCAAATCCTTGATTCTTCACTGCTTTACTCCTAATCAGCCGGATGAATTACTAATTACATTGTACCTGAAAATGATTGGTTTGTCAAGTCAGAAGATTATATCAATCTACCTTTATGGCGTGTGTTGTCACCGATTGTATCTTTCAATCTTTCATAAGGAGTCATTTCTTTTCTTCTTTTCATTCTTTCCGAACTTACTAAAGAATAAGAGAGAGATGTGTTTTTTTCTAATTCTTTTTGTTGTAGTTCTTCAATTTTTTCTGCATCAACAGCAGGAATTATAAAATGTGCATGATTAAATTTTTCTAGAATTTCTTTTACTTTGTACTCTTCAGGATGATGTGTACCGTCTTCATTTTGCTTTTCACCTAAAAGCAAAGGATTAAAAACATCATAAACAGTAAAGCTCCCATCTATTAAACCAACTTTTACTAATTCTCTCAAGTAACAATAATACTTATCCAAATTGTATTTTGGTCTTTTTGATATATTTCTGCCTTCATCAAACGTGTGATAATTAACAATGATTTTTTTATCTTTTTTGTAAAAAGTAGCACACAATGCATCTTTGCCGAATTCTATTGGACAGTTTTTTTTACCATATACTTCATGATGCATATTGGTATAAGCCATAACAGTTTTGCATGTATCAAGGTCTACAATCGTTTTTACGCCGGAAGTAGATGGGTTTGAAAAATAAGAGAATTTTCTTGGATCATCGAAAAATTCATCAATAGTTTCGGGTTTGGGATGTTGGTAAGTAATATCATATTGCGGACCAGTTTCAACATAAACAATAACTTTATCAGAAAGATGAATTGAACCATCTGCTTGAATATCAATACTTTCAAAGAAACGCTTAAAATTTAACATAAAATTATTTACTTGTACAAGTGCAAAATTATCTTAATGCAACATAAATAATCATTATGAAAAACTTTTATGAATGGTTAGAAGAACGAGATGCAGAAATGCTTAATGAGGCTAAGAAGCCTTATAAGGGCTACAATTCAAAGAAAAACCATCCAGAAGGTGGATTGAAACCATCTTATGCTAAGAAACTTGGCATTCATGCTGGGATTGAAACCAAACGTGAAGCAGAACGCAAGGGCGGCGTTAAGAAGATGTCAAAGAAAACTCAAGCAAGAAGAAAATCATTCTGTGCAAGGATGAAAGGCATGAAGAAGAAACTTACAAGCAAAAAAGTTGCAAATGATCCAAAGAGCAAAATCAATGCTGCTTTAAGAGTATGGAAGTGCTAAACTTGAGTAATCCAAAAACTATAAAAGTTATAATTTTTCCAACAGAAGGAAAGATTCATTCGTGAATTAATTCTTGCATTAACATGACTATTTTTTGTAAAAATCTTACAGTAAAGGATGCCTTTTTTTGTGTAAGAGCTATCAAGTTTCCACGAACGTGATGAAGCTTGTGATCTAAACATTTTATGATTTACCTTTCAAATAGTAAAATACTTCTGAGCTTGACTGATGTAGTAACCACATTTGACAAGAACAATTTTTCCATATGTATCTTGAAAATGGTGGATAATATCTTGGTTTAGAATAATGTTGATTTCCCCAAAGGGAGGAAGATTGTCTAGCAACCCACAGTGATCTAAAGAAATTAGGATTGTTAATAAACATGGCTTTAAATACCTTTGCTCCAACATCTGCACGGAGCTTGATAACCCATAGAAAACGGAGATCTGTGCCTTGACCAAGGCATATCATTTTTTGTAGACCAGAAACGGTGTGCAGTCCAATGTGTGGAAAAACACAGGAGACTAGCAAAAGACCGAAAGTTAAGCGTCTGAAGAGTTCTCATGTTTGCCTCAATAAATCACTTGTGGTTCTTCTTCTTTGATCTTCCAACATTTGGAAGAATCAGGAAAGCTAACTGGATATCCCGTCTTCCATTCTAAACTAATTCCAAGCCCATGTCTACCAAAAGCGTAATGTGTCATGTTTTTGTTCCAACATTTTTCTTGGTTGATATGATAAATGTTTCTTGTCATATTTGTTTACTTCTTTTCCAATTTCATGAAATTATATTTTTTGGAACATAATATATAATTTAATATTAGTATTCTAGTTATTAACTATATAATTCATTGGAACAAACAATATGAAACTATCATTTTCAGAATATTTTCAAATGTGTGAAGCAAATATTACTCAACAAAATACTGCTGGACAAATAGCAAAAACAGCAGTACAAACAACAGCGGGAGCAGTAAGTGGGTTGTTGGGAGTAGATGCAATTATCCAAGCTGCTGGAATAGCAGGTCAAATATTTAATCTAATTAAAAATAGACAAGATGCTGGAAGGTTGATACAACAAGCTATGTCTCTACCTGATGCAACAAGAGGCAGTGTTCCAAATGCAGAAATTTTTGATATTGATGATTCCCTTTGGGATCAAAAAACAGGAATGCTTAGCCAAATATCAAAAAATGAAATTTTAAAACTTGTTCAAAATAGAATGCAACAAATTTCAGCCAATCCACAATCAATTACACCAGAAAATATGAAAGGATTCGCTAATAAAATAGCACTTGCATACATACAAAACAAATCAGCAATGGCACAAAAATAATAAATTATCATGCTGTTTGCTCGCTTCTATTCCAATGCATAGAAAAGGCATGTCTCTTGGTCCAATGAAAAGAACAAGGTTTGAACATAGACCAAGAACAAAACCAACTCATTGACCATAAATCGGATGTATTTATATGTCTTCTGAAATAAACAGAACTTGACCTGCCAGAAGACCAGCAGTAATTATCTGATACACTTTTAATACACACGTTCATTTTCTTTCCTCAACAAACAACTACTTCTAACACTATTGTTCCAATGAACAGATCTGTTTCTACCATGTACATGTGCATCATGAAATTGTAAACGACCATGATCAGATCTACACAATACATCAAAACTAAATGTTTTAAAGGAATAAAATCCTTTAAAAGGGACACATGACATTACATTGTTTCTTTTAAAGATCATTATTCAAAGCTCCTCTGCCAGACTTTGGAATCTGGTGTTTGCTCATAGGTCCATTCACAACCATTTGCTTCGATCAGGATCACATGAGCAATGCTTTCCAATTCAGTCTGGTACTGATTAGCCTCAGCATGTTTTAAAGTTTCCTCGGCTTTTTCGAGAGCCTCATGTCGATTGTTTGCGATCACATCGATTATGTGTTTTTGCGTCGATGTAATCTTTACAGTGTACTTCATATCGCTAACTCCTTTTAAAGATCATATCCTTCAAAAGTCATATCGTCCCAAGTGCGAGAAGCGCAAGCAAATTGGACAAATGACCTACTAGATGAACCATCACAGGCACCAAAGCAAAAAACAAACCTACCGTTCAATCTACTCACCCAGAGAGAATTTATTCTAAATATCATTCTTGATAACCAAATAAATCACGAGCTTCACCAGAATTATAATAAGAATCAGAAACATGAGAACAAAAACACGAAGACCTAGTCAAAGACCCAGTCCTAGATATAGTCCACTTACTAACGAATTGCCAAATCCTAGAACTGTTCCAAAACCAAGTCTTATTCCAAGAAGAATTAGAATACCAATTCTTCTTCCAAGATGTAGACCCATTCTTAGACCAAGATGTTCTGAATATCATATTTCATCTCCACTAAACGAAGACCAAGAATCACCGTTAAACCAACAACAAGACTCACACATAGTTCTGGACCAAAAATTAGATCTGCATGTAGACTTCAAACTCGACCAAGAACTAGATCTAAACCAAGACCTAGACCTATGAGACCAAAATTTGGTCCAACATCTAGAAGGTTTATCACAAAATGCTTTTAATGTCATATGCTTCTCCTCCAAGCCATAGAATAAGACCAAGAATAAGACCAAGAATTAGACTTAGTCCAATAATTAAACCAAACACAATAACAAGACCAATCACAATTAGAAGACCAAGACTTAGACCAAGAATTAGACCAAGAATTAGTAGACCAAGACTGAGACCAGTCGCTTTGCCCAGCCCAACATTGAGTCTGGGAAAAGATATTAGATTTAAGAATCATATGTTTTTACTCCAAGACTTAGAAAAAGACCAAGGAATAGACCAACACCAAGACCTAGAATTATTCCACCAAGACCAAGACCCCCATCGGTTGTCAGCAAAAGTCCTGCAACAAGATCCGCCAGTTTTGAACATATGTCACCTTATCAGCCTTCTGACACCCATCCAGCTTCGCCTTCCTCTGTATCATATACATTCTGGTTAATATAATAGGTAGCCTCTTCTGCTGTCAAGAACAATTTATAATTGTTAGATGTAGCAAAATCTTCAGCCTGATTGAGATTTGGGAAAACATAATCCAACAATCGAAAGTCATTAAAGTTCTGACCCGATAAAAAGTAATATTTATTCATTTGCATCACCACCAGCTAGTATAAAAAACATAAAGTCCATCACCTATTGCTCGTTTAGCCTGATAAATGAAATCAATATCATTTTCAATTGATTTACTGTCAGGAGGATTATTACCAAAGAAAAACCCTTTTGTATTAGGAAGATTACCTTCTCTAACATTCTTCTCCAAATTTTCTAAATCTTCTAACGTAAGCATAACATAATCACAATTGAACTCTCCTATTCCACCTTTTTTATAAAATAAATCACTCATCCATCCATGAAGATCATGATGTTTGCGCCAGTAAAACAATTGATTCTTATCGAGTCCTTCTACAAGGACTGGATTGATGTCTTTCAATTCGACAACATCTTCTTTTTTAATTGAATAAACAAACATATCAAGTCCCATGAGATACTCCTATATTAAGCCATCACCATCCCAATACATAGACCAACGCCACGGCATCGACCTAGTTAATTTTTTTCCAAAAATCCACCATGCAGAACGAACGTGCCGAAAAGAATCAATATCTCTCCAGTTTGACATCATTCTCGATCCAGACCATTCTCTGGATTTAATAAATATATTTGATCTAATGATCATGTCATCACCTCTGCCCCCATTATACCATAAAACCGATGAAAATCAATGTGATTATTCATTAAATGACCAAGACGCAGAACAAATATACTCATTGAGAACAGAGAAAATTCCAAATCCAGAATAAGAACAATGATTGTTCCATGACCTAGAAATTGATATATCTCTAGACCAACACCAATTAGTATGATTACAAGAATTTGATCTAAGAATCATTTTCATTCTGAGAATATGCCTGTTGGTAATTGCTCGTTTTTGAGTTCAAGAGTCTTAGCAAAACTTCGTGATTACCTGTTTGGACAACATCACTATCCTTTGTCATTGCTAAACATTTTGCTTTATCGCCAGATAGCCATGCCGCAGTTCCCAAGTAATATTTTGCTTCGCCCGGACTTTCTTGCCGAGCCTGCTGTGCAGCCTTTTTCATCATACTTACTGCTAATTTTATGTCGCCAGAAAAAGCATGTCTTTGCGCTTCATGCCAAGTATCAACCCAATCATTGCTCATCGGGTTGCTGTCACCTTGATACTGTTCATCGCTCTCATTCAGCCATTCTGCAAAAGAAAATTTATTTTTTTTAACACAATTTGGAACAGTTCTATTACCTTTATTTTTCATGCCTACTTGCTTATAGCCTTTCCAACAAGATTCATTCATAATTTTACCTCATTAAATTATATATTCCTTATTCAAACTTTGTAACATATCCACAACCAAACTTTTCGTATAAATTCCGACACCATTTAATTACTTCTTCAGGTTCCAAATCTTTACTCATACTAACCGTGAAATGCTGATCGTCAGAATCTCTGAAGTATCCATCAAAACTATATCCATCAGGAATGATTCTTTCTGGTGTACTATATTTACTGGTTCTCCAAAATTTAATAATAACAGAAAACTTTCTACCAATACTATCTTTTTCTGAATAACTCCAACATTTATCATGTTTATCATTTAAGTGATCATATGTTTTCTCAGCTTTAAATCCAGCAGAAATGATATCCTCTTCTGTCATGATTCTTCCTCCCAACAATATGACCACAATGAGTTCATTAATCCTGCACAAGATAAATTCCATTTAGTAAATTCTGACCACCCAGATTCACAAACATATATTTTTTTACGATAATTCCAACTAGAAAAACCTTTACCATTAAAATCACATCTATGACTACTGCTTCTCCAAGTTGAAGAGCAACTAAATGTGTTCAGCTTCATGATCATGGAATAACCCTCTTTGTAATTAAATTATAACAAAAAGGATATTCGTGTCAAACAAAAAACCACCTGCATTATTAGCGCAGGTGGTTTTATCAAACAATAAGAGACATCAATCATCTAAATTGTGGTATGCCCACGCCGGTTGGTAAATCAGTTCTACAGCGTTTAGACTGATGATAACTGAGCTACCAATTGGATCTTCCGAGTTAGGCTTTTCGGAATTAGAAGCCCCAGAAGACTCTACAGCTCTAGCTTGAGCAAGGACGCAGCAATCGTCAGTGACCTTGCTTAAGATGCCTCTGTAGTTGAATCTAGCGCATAGAATGGCAACTGGTTGACCAATATACTCATTCATAATGGTAGCCATGTTACTACCAGTTGACTTCTCTGGTGATACACGGGAAAAAGTCCTTTTAACAGCCATCTTGATACTCCTTGTGTTAATAAAACCTAATTAGTCAGCAACCTTACGTTCTTTTTCAACTGCAAGTGGATCATACTCACGTTGACGGGAAACGCAAATCCATTCATTTTTTGGTAATGTGATCACGTCATGCTCATCATGACCGATCTTAATATCTTCATGTTCGGAGAGAACATAGATATCTCCATTTTCATCTACGAAAGATTGCATTTCGGAGATGGAAGGACTCATGATCTTATGCGAGTGTCCTGTGACTTCTCCATAAGCTAGGATGTTGTCTGTCTTCTTCTTCATGTTGTTAGGAATATTCTTAACAGTCTTGAAGAAAATGTCACCTTGTCGTGCTTGCATAATAAACTCCTTAACACCAGAACAATGAACAGTGTCCCCAGTTGGATTCAAACCAACGACCTACGGTTTAGAAAACCGTTGCTCTATTCAACTGAGCTATGAGGACAAACTATGTGAACAATTTGTTTCACTTGTCCACACAAGTATTATAGCAAATCTAAACCAATTTGTCAAGCTTCGTCAAAATCTTCCTTCCATGATTCTCCTTCATCGTCATCTTCATCATTGTCTTCATCATCTGTTTCCCTAAGTTTTTCTATAATTTCTTCTGGGATATCATTTGGATCTTCTTTAATCATTTTTACAAAATGGTAATACTTTTGTAATTGTTGGATTGCTGCCAAGAAACTTTTTTCTACATTTTGATATTCAAACATAATATTTCTAATATCTTTGTTATTATTAGCATATTCTCCAAGTACAGTTGTAACAATTTTAATTATGTATTGAATAACATTAGGATCTATTTTGATGACTTCCTGAATTTCAGGAGGCAATGATTGTTTTTGAGCATGTTCATCCATATAAGTTTCTTCAGGAATAGCACTTTCCTCTCTGATGTATTCATAATATCCTTCGCAAAAGTCTTTGATCGACTTAACGCTATCCTTGCCAAAGACTTTAATAAAGTCTTTCATATTATGTTTAATAGTACATTTATTTTCTGCTGGAAATATTTTTTCAATTTTATTTCTATCACAAAATTCGCAATCCCTTTCTTTATAATTGCAATTTTTGCATCCATATTCTGCAAAAGTAAAGATAATTGAACTTGCCAACATATGAGTTGCGCCGAATGGAATAGAATTCTTCTCACCAAAACAAGCGCATTTGAACTGTTCTCCTTTATCATTTTCAAAACACATGATATAAGTTTTAATGTTCTTTGCTTTTTCGTTTATAAATCTTTCTATCTTTACCAGAGATATATTCTTTTTGCACATAAATTCTTCGAGCAGACCAGTCATAACATTTTCAAATACAGATCGTCCGTTCCCATGTGCATTTCTATGTGCATTTCTATCTTCCATTTTGTAGATAGAATTTTTAAGAGTTGTTGGAACAATTTTACCTTCATAGAAAAAATCAGAATTGCGTCTAGTCATAACATAACCTCCTTGTGGTGAACAACCATTATACCATGTTTAACGACGAATGTCAAGACATCTTGCCTGTCATGTAATACTCAATAATTTTCTTAGTCTTTTCTTCTACACTGAAAAATATTGCAGGATTATTTTCCCAAAATTTAATCAATCGATCATAAAACTTTAAACTCTTATTACAATGCTTCGTAATCAATAATTTAAACTTCTCCATATCGCAACCACATGTTGATGAAAACAAAAACAAGATACAATTATATAATTGATAAGACTGTTGTCCGAATTTATTCATTTCCAAGAAATCATAAATATAACTTAGCTCATCTGAGCTTGACTGATACTGTTCAAAATAACTAATATTTTTACAAAAATATTCCATTTTGTCGCAAAAGTCTTCAATTAATAATTTATTGGAAACTGCACATGATTCATGCTTCAATTGAGGGAAAGAGCTGCCAGAAGAACGCCAGAAATTAATAGTAAATCGATCAACCAAACAATCAAGAAAACATGGATTATCTTCACAATATTTGTCGAAAGTATTAGCAATATAAGTCTTATAAGATATGAAACGAATTTTATTCTGTTTCGCATATCTCCTCATGAACTCTTTATTCTTTTTAAGATCCTTTATCAAAAGAATTTTATTTGTTTCTGATGTAAATTTATTTGGTAAATGGCTAGACTGTTTGATCAAGGATGATATACGTTTTTGTAATTCATCAAGATTTTTATAGAGTAATATAGTATTTGGAACAATGCTATTTATATCTACGCTTTCAGGGCGAAGATAATGCATTGCTTGATATTCAATGAAGTAAACAGTTCTTTTATCAGTGATGATATCTTCTATTATATCTTCTTGTAGATTTTCATTACTTTTGATAATTGAATTTGATTCAATGTCGTAAGTATGTAAAACGATATTTTTAGCAGTATTTTTAGCTGTTCCTTTAATGTTATTTTTTTGCAAACCTAGTGTTGAACATTTTGAAATAAATTTATCATTAATTTTATTGTATTTGGTAATGATAAAGGCATATTCTTCTTTGACGACTAAGAATGACACAGAATTTCTTTTAAGTTCTTTCGCTTTTTTATTTACCCAAAATCTGATAGTTTCTTGGGATGCTTTGGTATCGTTTATTAAAAAGAAAAATGTTTCTGTATTTGGGTCTTCACCAAACTGAAAATCTGTATTAGTAAAAAGTTTGTTTTTAACATTAGTACTATGTCTGTTTATTTTATAAAAATAACCTATTTCAATTGTTTCAGTGTAATAGATTTGTGGGGTAATGAAGGCATAATCTGATAATGGCGTACCATTCCATGTGAACGCATTTGCAGTTGTGAGTCTGTCGTTATGGAAATGTTCATCATAAAACTTTTTACAAATATTCAAAAACAATATTTGGGCATTAATCTTACTTTCGCACTTATCCAAACTTTCTTGAATAGATCCATAAAATTCGTCATTAACTTTTGTGATAAAATTATTTAAGAATTCTACGGTGGCAGGTGTGTAGGAAATTTCTTCTCTAGACGGAGTTACTTCAACAGATCTTGGTGGAACATGAAAGCAAATTCCTTTAGAACAATTTGTAAAATATTGTTTGGTAATTAATGGGTATGCCTGTTTAAGTTCTGGATATATCTTATATATATCAAGTCTATATCTGACATTGTTCATAACGACCCAAGTGCCAGAATTTTTAGTATTATCCCAATTGGTACTATATTTGTATTCTGGATTTTCCGTAAAATAATTCAAATCAATATTGACAATCGGTCTTATTTTAAAAACATCAAAAATATCTTGTGCTTTATCGCACCATTCTTTTTGAGAATAGTTTGATAGTGGAACAATAATTTCCAAACCATTCTTTTCGTTAGTTGGTTCTTCTTTCAGCAAAGAAATACTAGGGATACCATCTTGTCGATGGCAATTGTAATAAGATTTCTTGCCATTTATGTAAGAATTAACATAAAAGGAATTTGTAATTGCGAATGGACTTTTACATCCAAGCCCGAAGGCACCTGTATAAGCTTTACTTCCGACTTTTGTTGACGAAAAGAATACAGTAAATACATCTTCGATTTGATCTGCTTTCAATCCATGTCCAAAATCTCTTATCTTGAAATAACTAAGTGATGATGTAGGAAGTGTGACTTCAAATGGAATTTGTGGTATACCTGCTTCAGCGTGTGCATCGGCAGCATTGCATGAAAGTTCTCTTATGACTGCTGAAACTTTATCTGAATAGAGATTACTGGCAAGAATATCGAAAGCTTTCGGACTGCTTTCGATACGAAAATTAAGTGCAGACATCCTTGTACTCCAATACTTAAATCATGTAATTCTATTGTGTAAAAAACTATATTGTCGCTGGTGGGACTTGAACCCACAAGGAAGTTACCTTCCGAAAGATTTTAAGTCTTTTGCGTATGCCGATTTCGCCACAGCGACTTTACAAGCAAGGTGCTACTACAAAATAGTAATAGCACCTTTGGTTTTGATTAGTCTTCGATAGCCATTTCAAGATTATGTTCAGTCTTGAAATAAGCTCGAAGCGCACGTTGCATTACGGTAGTAATACTACGTTCTTCCATCTTGGCAATTCTGCGAAGTTCGTTGCCCATATTGGGTGACAAACGCAGAAGGATTGAAGTTACGTTAGCGGTCTTATCTGCGGTCTTTTCCATCTTATCTCTCCTGTCTTCCTTGATTAATCTATCATTATTGGACAGTCCGATAGTGATAGATTAACTGAATCGTACATTTTTACAATATAATCTCTTCCAAACTTGTCAAGGTAAGTATCATAAATTTTTTCATAGCTATCAAAGTCAACTTTTACGTTTTCTTTGCATAGTCTATCCCACATTTGTTGTTTTAATTTTCCAATTTTTTCTAACAAATCATATGTTTTCAAGAGTTTTTTCCCCATCTTTTGATTCAAGATATTCGATGATTTGCTGAATTCTGAATCCATCAGGTATGCTGTCTCTAAGATCAAGCTTATCTCCTATAAAATACCCTAATTCCATTTGATCCAAACTATCAATGCCAATTTGTCGAAGTGTACGATTCAAATTTTCATCAATTTGAAAATCATCGATATAATCTCTAATTAAGTCTTGCATCATTCCTTTAATATTCACTGCAAAATCCTCCATGTAGTAATAGCGGTCAACTGTTATTGAAGCATCAAGACCGATCCCGTCTTGATTTTGGTGGTGTATCGTAGGAGCGAGGTACGGAGATAGACTCCCCTGCATCAATAGGATGTCTGACAAAGCATCCCCAGTTGACCGCTTGTCTCTTTCAACAGCACTATTGTACCATAATGCTGTCGTTATGTCAATGCCTTTTGTAAGGACCGACAGCAGCACTTTGAAGTTTCTTAGCGAATGCAAAGAAAGTATTCACATAGTGCGTTTCTTTGTTAGCTTTTCGCAAACAAGAGAATAATACTTCTCCAATTTCAAAGGCATATCTTTTGCTCAAAATAATCTGGTTAAGTTGATAAAACTTAACAATAGAATATTCATCAGAATCATTATAGAAAGCTTCTTCTGCACTCAAGCAATCATCAATGTCTTTCAAAAACAATTCATGTGATGATGCTGTTTGAGATTCAAGACCAAGAATTAATCTGAGTTGTCTCAAAAATTCATCACTACCTTTGATGATGGTAATTCCACGCCAAGAATCAACATCGAATACCACTGATTTCAAACCTGTCTCATCAAGTGGATTTCTTTGACTATTCATAACTAAAATCCTTTCATGTATGGCTATACTTTGTCGCAAAGAACATAGCCAATGCCATAACCAGTAATCATATTAGACTTATGCTTGGTAGTTTCTTCGTTTGGGACCAAGCGAAAATAAGGATGATATTGAGTGCCAATAGATTCTATACTAATAATTTGGCACTTGACACCAAGGTAGGAGACAATGTCTCCTACCTTGACTGACTTGCTGTCAGATTGTTTCATTACAAACCCTCATCGGGATTACTTGCAGAAGTCACTGAACAAAGTCTGAGCGATTACTTTGATCAAGTAATTCTGAAAGTCTCTTGAACCATCATCAGCCTTTGTGATGTGGTGTGTAAGCTCTTCAATAACTGTATGAAGAAGCATCTCATTGCGACCGTTCTTCATCATGTTATTGTAATGAACAATATCTTTCTGCCAAAAACCAAAAACGATTGTGTTATCAGTCTGATTGATATCAAAACCCTTGATTTCTGGTAATTCCCTTTCATTTACAAGATTGAGACTCTTGAGCTTATCCCAAACAAACTTTGTTGCTTCTACAAAATCAACTGATGGATCAGTAATCTTTTTACCTTCCATCTCTGTGTTTGTAAGGACATCGGTATCATTCTTGATACCTGTGCTTTTCATAAAGTCCAACAAATTGTTTGGAACTTTTACAGTCTTGTAACCCTTATCATTGCACATCCTAGCTGTCATTTCATTAGCTACGACTGCATTCTCTCCATAATAAGAGTTCCAGCTATTGACCCAAACGCTTTTCCTTTCATCTGTTTGATACTTGCTGTAGCAATAGCTGCTAATGGTATGTTCCCAGTATTTCTTATCACTTTGGAAAGAAGAAATTAATTTAATAATTTCGGACTTAGAAGCGTGATAAGCAATACAATCTCCTACCTTGCTAGCAGCTACCCATGTATCAACACTTCGAGATTCATTCATGTTGATATCATCGACATTGTAATCGAAAAGACCTTCTTCTTCAGCAGATGTTTCACAAACAAGAACTCCACGACGATAAATCATGGAACCATTTTTGTTGTTAGAAAGATTCTTGAAACGTCTTGGGAAGACATTCTTTTCAAGCAATTCTGGATTAGAGAAGTGCAAGAACCAACTGCCAATTTGATTAAAGAAGCCCTGAACGGCTGGAGTAAGTGGTAGGAACACACGAACTGTTCCAGACTTAGCTCTGATCTGATTTTCTTGCACGATCTCAATCGTCACACCAGAATGATCAAGACCTTGAATATAACAAGCATCAATTGCATTGCTGATAAATTCTCTTAAAGAGAATGAAATATCAGTCCAATCCATTGAACCAAACGATAAAGTATGATTAAGAATTTCTCTCTTCTTAATTACTTTACCTTTGTTATCTTTGCCTGAGAAATTAACACCAACTTGATGTTGTGTGTTAGTTCCAGTAAGACTGTTCAATTGAATTGGTTGTGTGAAAAACTCCAACTTTTGGTTTTCGTTGAAGATAACTGGATTAATACCTTGTCGAAGACAAAGAGCTACAGCGTGATTACCACCAGATCCAAATTGTCCAATGATACGCTTGTCTTCATCCTTCACTTCTCTCTTTGTACTGCTACCCCAGATAGTCCAAAACTCTGAACTGATTGGGTTGTTAACTGGATTCTCAATCTTAAGATACAACATAGCATTCTCCTATTGGAAACAAACACATTGGTATAAGTCGTGTGACGAATGCCCCACGACAAGACTATTGTAACACGATTCGGTCAGCATGTCAATGGACGTTTTCGACCTCCTTGTTGGTAATCCTTTTGATGCGAAAACCGGGAATGGTTTCTGTGTCTATAGTTTCTATTGCGACAATGATCGGTTTACTTTTTGGTAAAACTTTAACTTCACGATTTAGTGAAACCTCATACAAGTCAGGAGATTTTTCTTGAGGAGCTGGCACACATTTTGGACAATTATTTATAGGTGCTGGTCTGTTGTCATATGGTTTAGCAGTAGGCGCATTAAGAGCATTTATTTCTGTTTGAGAATAATTAAAGGTACTTTTTGTCTGTTGACTTGTAGGTTCTCCACTTGTTTCAAAGAAAATCCTCCACAATTTTATAGAATCTTCTTTTTGTCCAAGATCTGCCCTTGGAAATGGTCCAAAATCAACTCCTTTCTTTCTATATTTTGTTGAAGCTACATATACCATTGCTTCTCTAGCTGCTTGAGAAACAATACCATGGTTATCATTTGCTAGAATATAAACATTTTCATTAATGTTTTTATTCATGCCATAAGCAAAAGCTGCTGCAACTCTATGAGCAGGTTCTGTGGAATTAACTGATGCCAACAATAATTCAGAATTATTGTTAAGCTGTTTAGCCATATTAGTAGCATAAATTCTCATGCTAATAATACTTTCTTGAGTATCAAAGTAACCATATCTGCTTGGTGAGCAGGTAACATTGCTACCTACAATTCCTGCACCAGCAGCTTGGCACATGTTCTCAAGACCATTTTGGGAAAAAACAAGAAACACAACAAGCAAGTTCATAAAACACCTCCTGCAAAGATAATAACATCTTTGCAGCATGATGCAAGATTTATTTTACTGTTGAGGTTCCATTTCCCACCAATCAAAACTTTCGACAATATCAGGCAAATATTTTATTCTTTCAAATATTTGATTGATTAGTTTTTGACATCTTTCTATATGTCTGTACCATTCTTGTTCTGAAAAGTTTCTTGAATATTTAAAATCATTAATGTTATTGGAATAATATGGAATCATTCCGTTTTCATCGCAGAAACTTCTAAGGCATTCTATTTCTTCTTGTGTAACGCCTTTGATTCCAAATTCTTGGTGTTCAAAATCAAAAATGTTCATAGAACCTCATTTTTAAATAGTGAATAAAGAGTTTTCCTTTTTGTATACTTCCTCTCTAGATATTTTTGCTTCTTTAGAGGCACAAATCCTAATTTTAGCACGACCGCTAGTTGCTTTATCTAGATTAATTACAATTTTTTCTCCACAAATCTCAACAATAATATTTTCACCATCTTTACGAGATAAAAGCAAACTACCCTTAATATTCTTCATGACTAACTCCTTGTTAAAAACTTTGCACCGCAACATGCGGCACAAGTATCATACCATATTGTTCGACCTGTGTCAAGCTGGGGCAAATGAATAGTCAGTATTGGTAATAGCAAACTCCTTAGCTTCTTCTTCAGACTTAAATCTAGGAGAATCCGATTCATGCCTTACCAATGTAGTGTTATAACCACGAATTATAAGATAATACTGATATCCTTGTTCTAAATTCTGAGACCAATTACATGGAAAAAATCTATAATTACTTACTTGAAAAGGTTTGTTTTCTTTTTTAGGTTGATTCTTGAACTTTTTGTTTTTAGTCTTTTTCTCTTTATCTTGCTCTTTCCAACTCATTTCAAATCCTCCATTAGGTTCAACCATTATATCACAATGATCAGTTGCTGTCAAGTCAACGGTGTAATTACTAAAAAAACAATCAATCTCATAAATAGTTACATGGAAATTAACTTTAAAAAATACATTGAGTCTTATGCTGATATGGGATTTCACCTTGGTTCTGAAAATGTGTTTAATGCCTTAGAAGAATTAGCAGCAGAGAAACATGTTAAACAAGCATTAAGTCATGGCGAACAAGCCTTAAAAATTGCAGAAAAATTAGATAAAGTTTTAGGAATGAAAAAAATGTTACTGCTTCTTGGTCCTACAACACGGGTTTTAATTGATAATGGAATATCTTTATCAAACTTGTTAAGACATCCAAAGAAGATATCAAATTGGATGGAATTGAGGAGTCAACTTATTGAATTGGTAAAGTTAGCAGCAATTAATCCATTAATTTCTGGTCCTATGGCTATCGGAGCTGCTGGTCTGTCTGGAATTGAAGAAGGGAAAGAAGCAATTTTACTGTTGACTAAATTATCATCATCTATTTATTTCTACTTAGATAGTGTTGTAAAAATTATGGAAAACAGTAAGTTAGATTATGTTAAAAAGATTGCAGAATCGTTGAAGGATAAAGTAAAAAGTATAATGCCTAAATCTGAAATGCCACATTAAATAAAAGATGCGCTACCGTGGTTTTCGGTAGCGCATCTTAAAGGTCTATCATGCAAAGTCAAACAATGTATATAGCGTCGAACAGATACAATATTATATAGCGTTGAATTTCAAATAATTATCAAAAAAATCATCCTTTACACTTACATCCTTTGCATTTGCAAGGTTTGCAGGAACAATTCTGACATGAACCAGTCATACAGCCTTTACATTTACATTCACATTTCATTTTCTCTCCTTTTTACAAAATTGATGAATGAGTATTCTTCTTTAATATTTTTGTGACTTTTTCTTGCAAAATCTTTTGCAGCCTGTAAAGAAATACCTTTAGCTATTTTCTCTATACTTTTTGATGAACAATCACCTGTTTCTTTACAGCGGACAACTGCTCCAAATAATTTTCTTTGTTTTTCTGATTTAGCTGGCATTTGTCCTCCAGCTATATTTACTGATTAGACAAACATTTTTTTAGGAATAGTTGGTGGTTGTTCAATAATCTTCCAATGATAGAAAGATTGAATAACGTACTGATCATCTCTGCAAACTAAATCATCACGCCAATGTGGCATTTTATTACCAAGAATCAAAGCAGCTTGACCCGGTTTTGTCTCAAATGATGCTATCTTTCCAGAATCAAGCTCAACATGAAGCTCCCAAGGTTTATCAAGGTTGGTAAATGTGCATAGAGACAAAGTAAGATCAAGATCTTTCCTGTCTATATGTTTCTTTAGTTTTGCTCCGTTGTAATAAATTCTAGTATAGGAATTTTCTTCAACAATGTTCTGAAGACCCGTCTTTTCTTTTATAAGAGGGGTCAATTCTCTTAACAACTTTTCATATTCAGCAATTCTGCCAGTTCCATAGGAATTGGCATAATGCCTATTATCCGATTCATAATTCAACTTTTTCTCATCCTTGTATTTGATAGCAAGTTGATTAAGAATTTCACATCTTTCAGGTGTGATTAGTTTGTCAAAAAATATGTGCATAAATTATTCTAGTGATATAAAAATGTAATTTTTTCATCATGATCCATAATTTCTCCAGAAATTTCAAAACCTAAAGATAAGTTTATCTTTTTAGGGAATTCTAACAATTCAAAAATATATTTCCCAATATTTGCTTCAAGAAATTTCCTGCTTAATGATGTTGATCCATGAATTTTTCCGAGCATATTTCTTCTTGAAAAGTCTTTACCCATATTAATATCAGTGAAAAGAGGAACAATAATTTGATTGTTTCTCCTTAACACCATGATAACTGCTGCCTGTATTTTGGCATAATTTACACAAACATCTTTTCTATTCAATGTTCCATCATTGAATAGAGGAATATAATAGTCTTCAATATCGAGGTTGGGCAAAAACCGTTGTCCAAAAGTCCCCACATTTCCCAGTCCCAACATGGCAAAAGAAACCATTTTTCATCATCTCCCTAGAATTGTTACCGATCTTCATTTGATTGAAAGCATCTTGTGCTGTCTTAGCTAAGTTTACCACAATCTCTCCACTGTCTGTAACAGGATATTCTAGCTTCATAAGCCTGAATTGCAAGGTTATTCCTTTAGGTTTATTTGTAAACTGATAATACTGATAATTGAATTGTGAACTTTCTCTCGCAACAACATTCAGTTCATGTATTTCCTCTAATGGCATTAACCCATTAATCCTGCGTTCTTGATTAATCATGTTAATCAATTCTTTTAGTTGTTGCTCTTGTTCTTCATCAAAAGATGGAATTGGTCGTGGTTCTACAAAAAATGTAGATTTTATCCATTTAAGGATAGAAGCAATAAAATTCATGATTTCACCTTCTTCTGTGCATATTTCAAAGCTCTGATAAGCACATCTATTTCCGTGTGATTCGCATAAGCTACACGAAGAACACCTTCTTCGTCTATGTAAACATTGCAAATTTTTGTTTTTGTATCTTTGAAAATAATTCTATAAAATTGTTCTGATGGAAATCCAATGAGATAAATTTCCTTTTCAACTACAAACTCGTCCTTGTTATCTTTCATGACTGCTCCTTGTTAAGAAAAACGACACGATCATTATACATAAATGCATGAAGAAAGTCAAATTGCAACTTGTGATTGAAAAGGAATGTGAAATTCCAGAAAATTACACAAAAGATGATTTAATCAAAGAATCAAAAAAAATAAAAAAAATCCTCGACATGGGTTATCATGTCGAGGTTAAAATTATTGAAGAAAACAATCAATCCAGCCAGTGAGTCTTGTTCTTAAGATCAACTCGTCTGATTTTATTGGCAGAAAATGTGTTTTCATTATCTGCATAAGTAAACATAATTGATGTGTCAGCACATCCCCAAGTCAAGATATTAGTAAGTTCTTCTGGGGAACATGCCCAAGAATCACTACAATAACTTGCCTCTACAGCATCAATGCCGATTCCGACATTGATAACTTGTGCTTCAAACATATCATTTTCAGTTGCAAAATCATAAATATTCATGTTGCTCTCCTTTAATATAAATGAGTGACGAAAAATAAAACGGGGGCACCTTGGAAGAATTAACTTATCAATTTCATAACAGACTAAGTGATATAGTTTGGGAAAATGGAAAAATTAAGAAAGATGTCAAGAATAAACTTCTTGATATTGCATACTTATGGATGTATGAAGCTGACTTGCCTGATGATATTATACAGGATATAGTGCTAACAGGAAGTCATGCTGGATATAATTATACAGAATATTCAGACATTGATATCCACATCATAATAGAAAAAAGGAAACTAGGTTGTGAGAATTTAATTGATGATTTTATTTTTGATAAAAAGAAAATATTTGGAGAAAAACATGAAATTACAATAAGTGATAGAGATGTTGAAGTTTATGCTCAAGATGTCAGCGAAAAATATCCTAAAAATGAAGCTGTCTACTCATTGCTAGACGAAAAATGGATCGTAACCCCAACTAAAATTAAGAAAGAATTATCAGATCCTAAACTAATTAAGAAGGCAAGATTTTACAAGAACTTAGTCAAAAGACTTATCAAAGAAGGCAATGTTAAGAAAATGGTCAAATTTAAAGAAAAATTAAGAAAAATGAGGCAATCAGGATTGAATCGTGAAGGAGAATTTTCAGTAGAAAATATTGTTTACAAAGAATTACGCAATAGAGATTTACTGAAAAAATTAGATGCTCGACTAAATTATTTAATAGACAAAAGATATTCTATGTGAGGCATTATGAGATTATTTGCAGAATGGTTGCTTTTAAATGAAGCAGCAAAAATAAGTGAAGATATCATTAAAAATTACGCTGATAGGTTATTGCAGTCAGGGATGATCGATGGTGTTCATTTCGATGATTTAAAAACACTTATCAGTTTAGGACGAAAGTATGTTATGGATTTTCCTGAAGAAGAGAAAGTTGATGCTTTTCAAAAGATAAGATCTTCAATTTATCAAGTAATGGCGCAAGTAAAAGATGTTGACCAGACGCAGTTGAGAAAGTATTTTATTGATGCGTTTTCTTTTCCTTCAATTGAAAGAGAGATGCATATAAAAGGTGTTGCTGAAACTAATCAGAGACAATTTATAGATTTCATACATGACGCAATGGATGATAGAATTGATTATATTGATATAAACAGAATTATTGCTAAAAATCCTCATGGTTATTCAGCTCTTGATAAATCAACAAGAAAAGAATTTGTTATGCATCTCATTAAAAAGGCAAGAGAATTAGAGAATGTAAGTCCGGGCAAACACATGATAATACTTTCAATATTACAAAAATTAAACCCAACCCCTCCTCCAGAAGAAAACGATTAATTTTTGTTGCAACAAGATTATAACATATTAAAATGTAAGGGAACCAATAGGGGGAGTTATGCAAAACTTTGAAATTTATTGTGATCTTGATGGCGTTTTAGTTGACTTGGCTGGTAAAATGTCAGAAATCTATAATAAAAATTTAACTAATGGTTCCTTTACTGATCATTTTTATGAATTGATGAATTCTTTCAGTACTCCAGAAAAATTAGATTTTTGGATGTCTTTAGAAGAAACAGATGATGCTATGGTTTTGTGGGATTTTATCAAAAAATTCACTCCAACAATATTAACATCATGTTCAGGAATGGCAGTCGCTTGTATTGGGAAAAAGAAATGGTGCAGTGATCATTTAGATGTTCCTTCAAGAAGGGTAATATGCGCTCCTCATAGCTCAAGTAAACAAAATTATGCTGGAACCAACAGAATTCTAATTGACGATCTGGAAAGCAATATAAATGAATGGGAAGCTAAAGGTGGAATAGGCATTCTACATAAAAATGCATTCACAACTCTAAAAATATTAAAAAACATATTATATACTAAGTATGACACATACGACATCTAAGGAGAAGAATGCTTAGTTTTTACAAATTCTATGACAAATTAAATTTAGTTGAAACTAAAGTCGAGGAAGACACTCTTTGGAAGTATTACGAATATGTAAAGAATAATCCCAATTTAGATGATCTAAAAACTTTGTTAGCAATGTTGGAAAAAAAATACACTGGGGTTGATGCGACAGGCACATTTGCTGACTTTTTTGGTGGAATTATTCATCAAATTATTCCTAAGATTTCTCCATCTGATCAAGAAGAAGCAAAAAAAATTATTGCCAATTTAAAAGTCCATCCAAGAACAGAATTAAAATTGAGAGTTCAAGGTCATAAAGGATTTGACAATTTGCAAGAATTTGAAGACTTTATTTCAAAGTCAATAGAAAAAGAATGGGCAAGCAGTGCAATAAAAGTTGCTATGCGTCCTGAAAATAAATATTGGTGGGAGATGACATCTCCAGATATGAAAGAAGCTTTGCGTGATGCAATTGTAGATCAACATGAAAGAAATATAAACCAACCAAGTATAGCTGATATGTTAAAAAAACACCTTAGAGAGAAACCCGAAACTGGATGGGAGTCAACATAATAGGCTTCAACGAAGCTTAACGGTTCAAAAACAATTTTAAGCCAAAAGGAAAAGGAAAAGGAAAGAAATGACTACAACATTTAGAACTTTTACAGAATTTTGCAGTGTTAAAAATTCTACTTCCCAATTTTTAGAAGTATTAAAAATTGCTGCAAGTAAAGCAATTTCTGGTAGAAATTTTGTTGATAAAATTCTTGAACCATGTTATTTTCAAGAATGGGAAACACATTCTGACTTTATTGAAAGCTTAAATAATAAAATATCTTTAATTAACGAAGATAGTTCTGATGCTGCTAAAAGAATAGCAGCAATGAAAGAAAGACATTATGCACACATCATAAAAGCTACCAAAGACTCATTTAAAAAACTTTTAGATAAAATGCATTTCAAAGCAGCAATAGACATGGATGCTCAAGGTTCAGATCCTGAAGCAATTAAAAAGAGATTTATCATAAAAGATCTCTATAACAATTTGCTTAAATTTGTAGATAAATATGATACACAATTTGAACTAACAAGTCCTGAAGAAAAAGCAAATCTTAGAAGTTCCGCTGAAAACTTACAAACTGAATTTGAAAAAGGCGTAATGCCTTATATAAATCAATACTTAAAAACCAACATTGACCCAAGATATGACAGTTACAACACGATTATGGACAAAATCCAAGGCGCACCCGGAGTTAGAAGAGCTAGTGGAACAGCTAAAGACGCTTTAGCTAGAAAAATATATGCTGCTCTAGGAAAAGAAGGTATGGAGCCAATGTATAAAAGAAAAATTGAATTATTAGCTAGAGCAATTGGAGCAGAGCCAAGAACTTTGGAACAAATAAGACAAGAGAGAGCTGAAAGAAATTCAGAAGCAGCAAAAGCAGCGAAAGCTGAGGAACGAGCAGAACTTGATCGACGTTTATTAGCAGCAAGAGCGGAAGAAGCAGCGGCTTTGGCAAGAGGGGATACAAGATATAGTCCCGATCTTGATAAGGCATTAGGTTTATAATTAATCATCATTAAAATTCAAAAGCTTAGCAAGGTGTAATCCTATAGCTTTGCCAAGCAAACAAGGCACAGCATTTCCTATTTGAGTATATTTGGGCACTTCACGATCCCACACTCCGATTGACGGATCTCCTGCTCTTCTTCTACCTCCAGTCATTCTCGGTCCCTCAAACAAATACCAATCAGGAAAAGTTTGTATTCTTGCCATTTCTCTTACAGTTAGTGACCTCGGCTGACTAAAATGCACAAAATCTTCAGGAAGAGAAGCTACTGTTATATTTGGACCTGATTTACCCCATGTTTTAGGTAACACCCTTATTGCAAACTTTTTTGTTTTATGAAGTGGAGAAATTTCACCATTATTGGCAATCATGTAAGCATATTTTTCAACAACTTTATCAGCATGTTTTGAGTAAACTTGTTCAGTAAACAAATTACCCTTTTTCATTAATGATCCATCTTTTCTCGTTCTAAAGAATTTTTGAATTTCATTCAATGGATCAGAAATATAATTTTTTGTCTCAAATGTTTTAGTGTATTCTGGATCAATTAAATCTGAAAGGATGTCATAGAGAGAAGGAGGATTGCCATAAGGTTTTGGGATAAATCCATCGATCACACCTAGTGGTTCATCAGGGCATTTAGACTTAGTTAAATTTTTAAGATGTGGAGGCAAAACATCTTCTCTAATGCCAACCATAATTATGCGAGGTCTATTTTGTGGTACGCCATAATCTTTTGCTAGTATTAAATCCCAACGTATGACATAGTCGTTCAATGATGCGAATTTTTTTCTAATATCGTCAAAGATTTCGCCTTTGTTTCCTGTCGGGTTCCAACGTGCATTTAAAAGACCTCTAACATTTTCAAACAAAAACATTTTTGGATTAACTTTTTTTACAACTCTTACCATTTCCTCGTAAAGATGATTTGATGGCATATCTACTTTAGCAATACCCGTAAATACCCTTCTATGCCCAATAGCACTATATCCTTGGCAAGGTGGACCACCAGATACTAAATCTATTTCTTTAATACCAGAACTAGACCAGCTTGACAAATGTTGATCAATATGAGAATCTTTATAATCATATATGTCGCCAATTTGAATAATGTTTTTGCTTCTATTTATCTTATATGTTTTAGCTGCTTTGTCGTTTATTTCAGAAAACAATAAAGGTTCAAATCCTGCTTGTTCTAAACCTAATGAAAGACCACCACAACCAGAAAATAAATCAATACAATGCAAATTGGTTTCTTTAAAACTGCTCATTAACTATTGTAGTGAGTAAAGAAAATAAAAAAAACAGGGTGACCATTTGATCACCCTGCTTTAATGTTTTAAGGGAAAGTAGAAGCAAATAAAGGAGAAATTAAAATAAACTTGCTAATTTCCCCTTTGATCACAACAAAATTGCATCCAGATGTCATGGATGATTCTGTTATCTTGAATATGCCACGCATGACATAATCTTTAGGTACTGACTGGTTGATAACAGCTTTTGCCATCAACCAGTTGTCATTACCCAATTGAAGACAAACAACTTCTCCCACTTCTGTTTCTTTTATCTTGTTGCCTTCTTTCTCCACCAATATAATTAAATTTTTGGAGAACTTAGGCACCAATTCCGACACAAATTTATGGGGAAATTGGAAGTTTTGACTATTAACCACATCAGTCTTTAAGACTTTATAGTCAACAGTCATTTGACCAAAGACACAAAGCAGAAGAAGCATTTTGTCTCCTTACTTCTTGCAGTTAGGGCAATCTACACAATTGGTGCAAGTTTCTACCTTGCTAGAACCAAGCTGGCGGAATAATAGTTTCCTGCGTTTTTCAACAGGAACATACTCTTTAGTAATAACCGTTTGAGTAACGATCTTGGCGGGAACAGGAGCTTGAGCCTTGGGTGTTTCTTTAGCAACGGGTGCAGCGGGAGCTTGAGCCTTGGGAGCTTGTCCCTTTTCGCCAGCAAATGCAACACCAGCGGTAAGAGCCAAACCAAGAAGTGCCTTCCGTAACATGCGATTCTCCTATGAAAGTGCGCTGAAAACCTCAACAGCACACCTACATTTATAACCGATTACGGTAATCGTGTCAAGCTTACTTCAAAAAGCGGAGGCGATACAAAACGTGATAAACTTCTTCAGTTACATTGTCTAGCAATTGATGTAAATGTGTATCACGTTTTTCAACTGCGTCATGAGCAGCAATGCAAAATTTGCCCAAATCTTCAAAATAAGCAATTGGTTCCATCTCTGGAGCTTTACTTATTTCAAACTTTATTAAACCATATTGACCAGAATAAACTTCATATAAAGTATCCGCAAAATCTCCAAATTTATCATAATTTTGCAATGCTTTATGTTCTGCGTAGGACTTTGATTTAGCTAATAAATGAGCTTTGTGAGTAAAGTCTCTTGCTTCAAATAATTTAGAAATTACGTTTTGAAATGTGGACGCAGATTTAAACTCATTCAAACTAATCATATTTTTTCTCCGGAAGCATAGATAATATAGTTATGCGTACATTCAAACAATTTCTGACTGAAAGAGAAGATTTATATAATCTTACAAATGCTGACCTTGAGAAATCACAAGGTCACACTCATGATGTCAATCTAACAGGCAAGCAAATTAATTTTCTAAGAAGGCATCTACCAGAACATCCAAAAGCTAAAGAAAATAAAAGTTTGATTGCTACATTAAGTAAATCAAAAGATTTTTCAAAAGTTAAACATGTTATTCCACCAGAGAAAAAATAAGACGATTTATTGGAGAATACATACGGCAGGACTGATTAATCAGGTAATGTCCGTGGAAACAGGTGCTGGTGTTGCATTTATGGAAAAAACACCAATCTACTATTATAAGACCAATATAGATAAAAATAGAACAATGCATCCAAGTGGTATTGTCCCACCAAAAAGAAAACAATTATATGCTGGAACAGGGATGCCAACTGTTTTTGATTTAATCGATATACCAAATGATATTTCCTATTCAATAAACGAAGAACATGATCTTTCACCAACTATTAAAAATAAATGTTTGGAACTTAATGATATTTTAGGATATTATTATAAATGCCAAGATGGTCCAAATGAAAAACAATTTGCAGAAGGGAGAAAACCAATACAATTTAATGAACAATTAGACCTTCACTTTCTTAAATTTGCCTTTGCTTTTTATTCACGCTTTTTTTTCAATAGAACTCCAGAACTTGATTCGTTTTATTCTAGACTTAATTTTAGAAAACCATATCTTGATTTAGCTGAAAAAATTGCTAATAAACTTGGTAAATTTCGTGGAATGCATATCAGACTTACTGATCACTCAAACAAATATGATTCATCACCAGAAAACATATCAAATAGTCAAGAATACTTTGTTGGCAAAAGTCTACCTCTAATTGTTTCAACAGATGATAAAGATTCAATAATGAAAAGGACGAAAATTAAATGTACATTTGTTGATGATATTATCACAGAAAATTTTTCAAAAGAATTTATGTCTTTGCCTTTTCACAACGAAGTTGTATTCGGTCTAATAAGCCTTCTGATCATGGGCTATGCAGAAGAATTTGTAGGAACACCCGGAAGCACATTCTCAAGTTACATTCACAGATTGAGAATAAACAGAGGTCTAGACAATAATCTTTACTATATTAAATCTGGAAAACATCGGGATGATTATAAACAAACTGGACCATTTAGTTGGAATGGGTTCCAAATGCACACCAATACTAAAAATTGGTGGCAAGAGTGGAAGGAATGCAAACTATGCGTAACAAAATCCTGATAACTGGTGCTGGTGGATTCATCGGTGGACATCTCACCAACCTTCTCAAAAAAAATAATAACGTCATATGCTTAGACAAAAAGCCGTTAATCGAATGGTATCAACTACATGATGAATGTGAAAACCTAATCAACAACCTAATGGACTACAGTTTCATAAAATATCTCCTCAAAGAATGCAAACAAGTGTTTCATCTTGCCTGCAACATGGGAGGAATGGGTTTTATAGCAAATAATAAAACCGATTGCATGCTTAGTATCATTCCAGACGCAAATATTGTAAAATGCTCAATAGAAAGAAATATAGAAAAATTTTTCTTTGCAAGCTCTGCCTGCGTATATCCAGATTACGCACAAGGAGAAAAATTAACAGACTTAAAAGAAGATACAGTATATCCAGCAATGCCTGAAGATGGTTATGGTTGGGAAAAATTATTTGTTGAAAGATTACTAACCAACGCCAGAGAAGAAGGCAAATTAGATTCAAGAATTGCAAGATATCACAATGTATATGGACCTATAGGATCATATAACGATGGAAGAGAAAAAGCTCCAGCAGCAATGTGTAGAAAAGTAGCAGAATGTGTTTTAGGGAAAAGCAAGGAAATAGAGATTTGGGGTAATGGCAATCAAACCAGAAGCTTCATGTATATTGATGATTGCATAGAAGGAACTATGAAAGTGTTCAATCATCACAAATTTGATATATTTAACATTGGATCAGAAGAACAAGTATCAATTAACAAACTTTTAGACACAGTCGAAGATGTAGCAGGAAGCAAATTTCCTAGAAAAAATGTTGTTGGACCTAGAGGTGTCTTGAACAGAAATTCAAATAACGAAAAAGTGAGAGAAATCCTCAAGTGGGAACCTACTATCAAATTGCATGATGGAATAGAAAAAACATATCATTGGATATATGACAGAATGTCAACGGTTTAATTTGTTCTTCCATATCCTAATATCTTCATCTATATCGGGATTGTATCTTGTCCATTCCATTAGATGTCCTATCACATAGTGGCAATTAAGAATATCGTTTTCACACAAAGTTACTAAATTTGTTGGATCTAATTCTTTCTCTGGAAACAAATGAAAAGGTTCTTTGTGGTGGACAACTAAATTTTCAGTTTTGCCACAAACTGCACACCAACCGTGGGTTTTTATAAAATTATTTCTAACTGCTTTCCATTTAGAACTTCTTGGATTAGTTTTTACTAATTCAAATCGTTGAGGTGGTTCTGCCTTTTTGGCAGTGATTAATTTCCAGCCAACTACACTTAAAGTGTAGATAATGATTGTAAAAAACAAAATATCATAGCAATTAAGCATTTTGATGTATCCTATTCACTCTGATAAATTCCCCGCATTTTGGCATATCTTTGATGTTATTTGCGCCAATATATGCACAAGAAGATCTAATACCACCCAAAACTTCCTGCACTATATCATCTACTGGTCCCTTAGCAGGAATTATAAACTCTTCACCCTCAGAAGCTCTATAGCCCTTTTTGCCTTCTGCGTGGATTTCTTGTGCTAAGTGACTGGACATCCCGTAAAATCGGTAATGTTTCTTTCCGTTTACCATTATTTCTTCTTGGTCACACTCATCTGTTCCACTAAACATACTGCCAACCATGACAAAATCTGCACCAGCAACATATGCTTTAGCTAAATCGCCTGAATTCTTACATCCACCATCAGAACAAATTAATCCTAGTTTTTTAATGCCATTGCTAAGTCCATGTGCAACATGACTACATTCGTCAATACAAGTAATGGTTGGATAGCCGACTCCAGTGACAATACGAGTTTTACATGCTTTGCCCGGACCAATTTGACACTTTGCGATATCAACTCCACCATGTAACAGTAATTCTTGAGCCATATCTCTAGTTGCTACATTTCCTGCAATTATAATAGATTCCCACAGATAACTTCTTACTTTTAAGCAGAAACCAACAAAACAATCCATATGACCGTTTGGCACATCGACACAAATATTAGGTTGATATCCTAATGCTTCACTTATTCTTTTTAATTTTTCTAAATCATTATCACTGAAACCGATGCTGACCCAAACATAATCTCTTAAACTTTCATCTTTAAAAAGTTCGATTAATTGGTCTTCTTCATAATATTTGTGAAGACAAGTAATGATCTTGTGTTTTGCTAATGCTTTAGCCATTGACATTGATGCAACTGAAGTCATGTTGGAACACATGAGTGGAATGCCAGTCCATGTGCGAGGAGAATAAAGAAAATTAAATTTTCTTTCTAAGTTGACATTCTTTCGACTTGAGATTGTGCTGCGTTGAGGAACAATTAGAACATCATTGAAATCAAGACCAATACCATCACGCAGTTTCATGTTCCAATACCTCGTTCTCTGAATTAAAAACTCTAATAGAGAATGAGTGTTTGATCCCCATTTTTACATAAGGCGCAGCCATAAATTCAAGAGTTTTTTGTGCATCATTTTCATTCCAACAAACAATTGGCTTATTATCGCCTATGCTTTGGTCATAATCTTCTAAATGTTGATTCCTATACCATTCTGGAATTTCTTCTGCTTTAACAAAATCATTCTTATTTTCATCAAAAACCAAATAGTAAGAAGGTTTAACCATCTGATCATATATTTCCGATAATTTTTCCTTAATCAGAAACAATATATTTGCTTTCTTTGTATATTTCCTTATTTCTCTTTCTTTAGAGATATATGGGTTTGTCTTTTCTATAAATTGTTTAACTTCTTGTTCAGATAGAATGTTTGGAGTTGTAATAATATCTATTTCAAATTTTACCTTTTTAGCTGAAAGCTTAAGATTCAAATAAGCCAAATCATTTTCTTTTATATTCTTTAAATCACTTAACTTTAATATTTTTCGAAACATTATGAATTTAATTATGTCATCACAATTTTTCATAGAAGTATTAATCCTATTCTTAATCACTGTCAAGATCTTCAATATTATAAGTATATTTGTGAGTATCAATGTATTTTTTACGCAAACTGTGATATAATTCTTGTATCGTCTCATCTTCGTCTTCAATAGAATTCGTAAGCCTTCCGGGTCTATATTCAGAAGTGCTACAAACAGAATAAAGGTCACTGCCCGAACCGTCATGATAGTCACAAGCGAACCATTTAATTGCAGCTTCTATTGAAAACTCATCTACTTCCCCATGCATTCTTCTCATCGTTTGTGTTAAAAAGTTAACCATTTCATAATATAAATGGTTTTTGGACATTTTAGGTAACGTCTCTCCTAAAACTTGTGCAATAAATACTTGTGGTGATTCTTCTTTGCTTTCTACATTATCTCTGATAGTTTGGGAATCTTTAACTCTACCGATTCTTTCCAAATAATCTGCCAGAATCAACATGCTAGTATCGTCATATCCTTCTTTTACTTTTTTAACTAAACCATCAAGAATGAAATCAGAAGATTCCATAAAATTTTTAGACTCAAGAAATTGGATGAAGCTTTTCATTGAAGTATATAGAAAAACATCCATCATTTTTGATGGATGTTTGCTAGCAAAATGGAGAGTTACAGAATCGAACTGTATGTGCTGGTATATAAGACCAGACCTCAAGCCATCGAGGACACTCTCCAAAAATCTCTCACACATTTATTATAATCAATGTTAATTATAAGTCAAACAATTTTTCAATATTTTACAAGATGTGCAGAGCCATCACCATGTTCTGATTCTAATTCATATCCAAATCTTGGATTTTGCAAAATTTGTGCTAAACGAGGATTAACAACCCAAAGTCTTGTATAGACTTTAGCATCTCTCTCATTTTCTATGGAATCACGTTCTTGTTCACATGCTTTAATCAATTGCATCCCAACCATTTCGTAACCTTGCCATTTTGGATGGACAACAACATCAAAGCTGTATACCAATATTTCTTCACCAGTAGAAGAAGAAGCATCATGATCAGCTTGAACATTTGTATAAGCAGCACCTATGACATCATCATTATCATTTACTGCGACAAATGTAACATTCTTAGTACTGTCTGGTCTTATTTTGACCATTTTGGCAATAGCATCAGCTTGTTCAGCTTCTTCCCATTCTTCTTCTGGATCAATATGTTTAATGATTACACTTTCTTGCAAGTGTAACCATTCCTTAAATACATTCATGCTAATATCTAGTGATAATCATGATTTTTTGCAGGTTGTACACTTTTCTTTCCAATAGTTTCGCTTGTTCCTAATTTAGCACGATCACATTCTAATCGATCATCATCAGTCTCCTCAATTGGTTCATCCAAATGATTGTTCAGCCACAAACCACCAGAGTTTTTCAATTTGTCATAAATTTCTGTAGAATTTTCTATTCCTAAATTTTGACATATCAGTCTAACAAGATGATGAAAATCTTTACTTTCACTCCAATTAGCTTTGATTGATTTGAAAACGATGCAAGCAATATCGATACTATCCATTTGAAATCTCCGTCATTTCTTCTTCTAAGTATTTTGGAACACTTCTAACCATATCACGCTTCTTGAGTTCAAGATAGCCATCATATGTTAATCTGATTCCACCAGTGGAAATAGTGACTAAAGCTGGGTTGTCTATTGTAGAATTCATCAGACATGGCAACACACAGCTTTTAAGTTCTTTCTCTCTAATGTTAAGAGCAATAGCAACCCGTTCCTTTGACATAGCCCTGCAACTAACAAACTTGAGTAATTGCAAATGCTTTAAAGGCATGCCATGCATATCAATCTGATTTTCTTCTGCTACTTGTACAGCAATCTCATGCCAAGTCTTTTCTTTGTGGATAGTTTTCTCCATATCCATTTCTTTGGCAAACTCAATTGCTTTGCGAGGCAATCGAGACTGAAAATGAGCAGCTAAAGAACATTCAACTGCACCCCAATGTGGGAAATTTAACTGTATAATTTGTGCAACTTCTTTCTTTGTATATGGATTGAGAGCAATTTCTGTGAATCTGCCAACAAAAGCATCAAAGAGATCAGCAGGATCTGTAGTTGCTATAATAAAAGTAACCATTTTAGTATCGATATACTTGCGATCTTCTGTCAAAAGAACTCTATCTTTAGGTTCGATTGCCTTAAGTAGACCATTTTGAAAAACTTTATTAAGATTGTGTGCTTCATCTATGAAAACTACACACGGAGGAACCTGATAATTATTTTGAGTAATTTCTTTCATCTCAAGTAAAGACTTACGTTCAACAAGTTTCTCATTGATAGCATCAAATATATCATTAAGAGTTTTGATAGATTTAGGATGAATCTCAATAAATGGAAGATTAAGAATTTTAGCATAAATTCTAGCGAGAGTGGTCTTGCCTACGCTTGATGGACCTGATAACAACCATGCAACATCAGAAGCACAATGATTAGGTTTCTGAAGAGCGTTGAGAAGCACTCTTGCCATTTTCTTTTTAGCAAATTCTTGTCCAACATAACTATTGAAAGGACTGGCAGGATTGTTAGAATCAATTAATGCTATGCATTCCTCTATTGTGGGAGCTGCTGGAAGGCTTGGATTTGGTGCCAAGACTGGATCGTAATGAAATAAAAGTTGCTTCTGTCCCATTGGTATTCTCCTTGCCGCAATTGGCAAAGACCATTGTACCAAATGGCTGTTGACGGTTCAAGAGCATGTTTTTCTGGGCTTGCCATAATTTAAATTAAAATTATTTGTTTTTAGAATAAATAAACATTATGAACTTTAAAAAATGGTTAATTTTATCTGAGACGATAGATGCTCTAATAAAAGGAGCATTAGAGAAATATCAAGCCCCTAAAGATGAACTCGCAGCTTTTATTAAAGAGCTTGAAGATAACCCAAATCAAATTGATAGAAAAGATGCATTTGCTAGATTAGCACAAAGATTTCCACCAACCAAACAAAAACCAGTCAAGCAAGAAGATGGAAGAATAAAATTATACAAAGACAAACTAGATGCAAATCAAATAACTAAACCAGAATTTGATGTATTTATGTTGTTTAAAGATGAAAGCAATAAAGATCTTGTAACACAAGCAATGAAACTTCTAAGAAGGTTCATTAGCAATGATATCATTACTTTAGAAGTAAAAAATAATAAAATTTATATAACCAAAGATGATGAAACCAAAGAATTTAATGATTTCACAAGATTTGAATCAGAACTACATTCAATCGAAGCAAGTTTAACTAAATATGAACAAAAATCGGGTGTATTCAATCCAATAATTGGAGAAAATAAATACAGAAATAATTTAGCAGCTAAAGGTGACAATGTTTGGGTGTTCAGAGGTGATACACCAGAATTATGTAGAATATTTGGTAAAAACCAAATATGGTGTATTTCTAGTTCAAATTCAGCAATACATTGGTTTGATTATAGAATGCGTTTTCATCAAACTCAATACTTTGTTTTTGATTTTAATAAAGATGAAAATGATCCAGCTAGATATGTTAATCCGGGTGTAGCTCCAGAAGGCGATCATTCTGAGTGGGTTGATGCTAGAAATAGTCATACAACAGATCCAGAGGACAGAAATTCACAAATTGGCATTAATGGATATGCAAGTATAAATCAATATAAAATGTATTTGGCAAGTAAAGATATTCCTGAAAGTATTTGGACAACAACTGAACCGGAAGATTGGGAAAAAAGATTACAAAAATATAATAACAACGGATATTTCGAAAACGGATATTTCGAAGATGCTAAAAAAGATCCTGATCCTAGAGTTTTTCCTATATATTTAAGAATTGTGAATAACATGAAAGATGAATATTTTGATATGTTAGATGATAATCAGAAGAGAGAATTTTTGTTTGGTAAATCGTATAATTTAACTAAAAAACAATTTGAATTTGCTAAAGATTTGAGTGGTTATTATAATTCATTAGATCTTGATCAGAAAGTAGGATTTGCTAGTAAAACGAAAAATCAAGATTTAATCTTCTTATTGGCTAAAAATCCAGAATTGTCTGATAATAATATTAGGGATTTGCTTAAACACGCAACAAACAAAGATGAAATGGCAAAAATTATAATTCAATATAAAAAAGGATTTTCTGACGAATACGACGGAGAAAATACTTGTGTTCATAATTTGCTTTATTATGCAACGAACAAAGATGAAATAGCGAAACTTATAATCAACAAAAACATAGACTTGTATCCCCATGAAATTTTAACTTTGCTTGATTATGTAACAAACAAAGATGAAATTATAAAGCGATTAGTTACAAACAATAATATTAGTTATATTTTTCACGATCTAATATTAATAGCTATTCGTATGGCAAACGAAGAATGGCTTAAAAAAATAAAGCCAATATTTGAGAAATTAGAACCAATGTTATCTGGGAACGATATAGTTCTCAACTTACTTCCCTTTATAAATAATTACTCTACACGAAATACTTGCCAATTCATCCTAGATGAACTATTAGGTTCAAATTATATTAACAAATTATCTGCTCAAAATGTTTACGACTTAATTTTTCCATACAATGATTACTATGGCAAAATAGATTTTGCTCCTGCTGTAGCAAAAATAATTATTAAACATAAATCAGAATTAACCCAAAAAAATCTTATAGATTTGCGGAGATGTTTCGGTTCCCATGCAGATGAATTTAATACTCTAATTGCTAAATATCACCACGATGAAGACCATGTTGTAAAATATAGAAAACCATCTGGAAAATATAAACATAAACTTGAATGGTTTGATAATTTTACTACTTGATCAATAAATAACCATTATGAATATTAATTTTTCTTTGTGGTTTGAAACTAACGACACAAGTGTAAAAACTTATTCTGACATAGAACATCAAAAAAGTAAAGAAGAGTATGAAAAAGCAAATCCAATAACTGGATTTATTAGAAGAAATGTTTCCAGACATGCAGTTGATCATTTAACCAATAAAGGTCATTATATTCCAAAGTGGGTTGTAGAAAGATTACTTGAAATTGAAAAACAAGATTATCCACCATTCATGCAAATGCTTAGAAAACACATAGAAGAAGAAAATATTAATTTAGATAAAATTTCACTTGAAGACATAAAAGATACCAACGCATTAGACGAAGATGATAGATGCAAAGGAGATTTAGTTTTCTTTATTGGAGAAGATTGGTTTATTCTCGGATGTAATGGTGCAGATAAAATGGAAATCTATGATATGGCTGCAAGAAACTCAAAAATGACTTTAAGAGGAATAGGTCAATTAGAAAAATTTTTAGAAAGATTTAAAACAAAAGCAAATGGTCAACCAAAAGTTTTTGAAGTTACTGCCCGTGACACAACTAGTTGGCAATTAGTTTGGCGTATGGAAAGAAATGGAGATATCAAAATATTGCCGGATTCTCATGATACATGGCATTGGTATGCTGATGAAGATGAAGATGATATGCAGGATGTACGCAATCATAGCGCAGAACTCATGCATGATGTTCAATTCATATTTTTACCAAAACAAACCTAAACCCAATAAATAAACATTATGAACTTTAAAAAATGGTTAATTTTATCTGAGACGATAGATGAAAAAACAAAAGATGTATTGAAAAAATGGGATGCACCAGAAGATGAGTTAATGGCTTTCATCAAAGAACTTGAAAACAAACCAGACATGATCAATAGAAAAGACGCATTCATTAAAATAAATGCAAGGTTTCCATTAAAGCAAAAAGTAACAAAGCAAGAAGATCCAAAAATCAAATTTTACAGAGAAAAATTAGAACAAAAAGAAATAACTAAACCAGAATTTGATGTATTCATGCTTTTCAAAGATGAAAACAGACAACAAATAAACGAAATGATGAATTTGCTAAGAAAATTCACAAGCAACAAAATTATTGCTTTAGAAGTAAAAGATAACAAAATATATCTGACAAAAAGCAACGAAGTAAAACAATTTAATGAATTAGTTAAGTTTTTAGCAGAATTGCATTCAATCGAAGGTAGCTTAACGAAGTACAAACAAAAATCAGGCATGTTTAATCCAGTTGCTGGAGAATTAAGTCATGCAAAAAACTTAGTTGCCAAAGGCGATAATATCTGGGTATTCAGAGGAGATAACTCAGATCTAGCGTCAACATTTGGGAAAAATCAAAGATGGTGTACTTCTCACGCAGAGAGTGGACCAGCAAATTTATTTCTTTACAGAGCTGGGTATAATCAAACTCATTATTTTGTTTTTGATTTTAATAAAGATGTTGAAGATCCAGCTAGGTACGTTTTGGCAGGTGTGGCTCCAAACGGCACATATTCCGAATGGGTTGACGCTGAAAACACACCGGGAAAAGATTCTGAAGATGATAAATCTGGATTTAATATTAATGGATACAAAAGTGCAAATGAATATAAAAATTATTTGGCAAAAAAAGGCATTGATAAAAGCATTTGGGTTACTATTGAGCCTGAAGATTGGGAAAAAAGAACAAAAGATTACATCATTAACAAAGAATTTCATCTTGCCAAAGATGATGAACATCCAGAAGTTTTAAATATTTATTTGAAACATATGCCTTCGCTTTCAGATGAATATTTTGAAGAATTAAATGATGCCCAAAAATCAGCGTTTTTATCAGGTAGATTTGATGAATTAACTGATAATCAGTTTGAATATGCCAAAAATATAAGTGGTTATTATAATTCATTACATCCTATTAAGAAAATCGATTTTGCAATTAAAACTGACAATCAAGATTTAATGTTAAAATTAGCTAAAAATCCAGAATTGACTGATGATAGTGTTATAAAACTGTTGAAGGCAACACATTATAGTTATACTATGGCAATAAACATAATTGAAAATAAATCAGAATTAACTGATGATGATTTTTCTAATTTAATTGAATCCACTGATAGAGAAGCCATTTTAGAATATATGATTAAACGTAAAAAAGAATTGAATGATAATAATATTTCTTCGATAGTTAAATTCTGGGCATATTTTGATGATAAGGATAGAGTGTGCAAACTTGTGATTCAATATAAAAAAGAATTATCTGATGATAACATTGTTACACTACTTCTTCATGCTGATAACGTAGAAACAATAGCGAGTATTTTAGGTTCTGATAATATTAATAAGCTATCCAATAACAGCGTCAATAATTTATTATTTCAAGTGGATCACGAGACTTATGGTATAAAAAAAATAATACATAATGTTAAAATGGCAGAATTGATTATTAAATACAAGGAAAATTTAACCGACAGGAATATTCAAGATTTAAAAAGATGTTTAGGACCAGATAAAGCTAACATGCTAATGATTAAATATAATCATAAAGAAGAAGATCCTATTGTCAAATATAGAAAACCATCTGGAAAGTATAAACATAAACTCGAATGGACTGATAATTTCACTCCTTAACCAATAAATAGACATTATGAACTTTAAAGAATGGCTTAATGAATACAACGAACCTCGTAAGGGGATGAAAAGTCGTTGGTCAACAAAATATAAAAAAAGCATAGACTGTTCACATCCTAAAGGTTTTAGCCAGAAGAATTATTGTAAGCGCAAAAAAAGAGGTGGTCATTATTTAGAACAATCTTATGTTGGTATAGAAGATGCCGACAGTTCTCAAATAGAGAGAGTTTATAAGAAATCAAGACTAGCAGTTAAAATTGTTCAAGATTATGATAAACAAACAGGAAATAATTATCTAACAAACATTACAACCATTGCTCCTATTTCAAGAGCAGGAATCTTCGGTCTTTATAATTCTGCTGAAAACAAAGCAATTATTGGTAAACCATACAACCAACAAAAATTTACTTTCTCACAGGAAGAATTGGATAAGATGGCTAATCTACCGGGAGATGTTTTAAGACAAAACAAAATTCCAGAAGAAATTATCAATTCTATTCAACCAACTGATACGATTCGTATAAATGTATTAAATATTTATGATACCTTTAACAAAGCTCAAAAAGCTGGCAAGATGAGTCCTGAAGAGGCACAGATCAATATCATTAGGGAAATTGCTAGTACGATTGTCCATGAAAGTACGCACGATAAAGAACGCCGTAAGTCCGGCAAAACAAGCGAAGCCGGTCCTGAAGCTGCGGAACAGAAGTTTTCTTCTTGGTTTGATCAAAACTTATCCTCCTTGAAGTCCAGATATCCAGAATTAGTTAGAACTAATTGAAAATGGTACTCCGCTATATCCTTGCCATAAATTTAGTGGATAAGAAAATGTCTGATCATAAGGTTGCCAACATTCAGAATCATTCTTCCAAATAAGAATTTTATCTAATTCTACAGATAAAACAGAAATGGTTTCTTCATCAATGAAGAAACCTTCTATAACACCACATTTACAACGATTTCTCGTTGATTCCCAATTTATACAATAAGAACCACAATCTTTACATTTAAGTACCATAATATTCCTCCTGCCACCATTTTATTTGATGGCAGGAGATGTGTCAAGGTGTTTTAGTCTAAAACACCTTCTGTTTTACCTATATTACCCAAAACATTTACAGCATTCCATGTTGTGTTATAAAGATCTGGATCTTGTGCTGTATATGCAAGAAAGTCTCTTATGATTAATTGTTTAGGATCTGCTGTTGGATGAAAAACAGGTATTTGATTTTCATCTAGATAGCAAAGTTTATAATCAATAACGAGAACAACTTTACCTTGTTCTCTCAAAGTTGCATCAATGTTCATTTTTTCGATCCACCAGACATCGTATGTTTTTTCTGGTGTAGCTGGCACTGTAACAGGCGTATTGGTTGTAATTGGCATAAAATATCCTTGTTATTATTGTTGCAAACATATATATATCTGATATTAGAAAAATGGAGAATTAATGGGTGATTTGAATTATCTTCAATCTGCTTTATCAATAAATATTGTTGATAATGATTCCAAAGCAGTCGTAACTGGATCTAATCCCTCTGGATCAGAAGAAGCATTAGTTGTCAGAAATATACCTTCTGGTTTACAAGGAGTTGCCGAAAAACCTGATTCCACAAGCACTTATACTCCATCTACTTACAACTCAACAGCATATGAAAGTTCTGGAATTGCAAAAGCATCCAGTGGTGTTTTATATGGATTAAGTGGATTTAACAGTAGTGCAAGTATTCAGTTTATACAGATACATGATTCTGCAACAGTTCCGGTTAATGGAAGTATTCCGAAAATAATAATTTGTATTTTCCCAAATGATAATTTCTTTTGGGATGGAAGTAAATTTGGAATGTATTTTACTAATGGAATTGTTTGGTGTAACAGTTCGACTGGACCTACTAAAACTATAGGTTCGGCAGATTGTTGGGTTAATTTATTTTATGCATAATGAGGTGCCATGCCAGTAGTAAGTTTTGCATATCGTGTGACAAGTGGCGGAGTTGGTTCAGGCAGCATTGGCAACAATGCTGTTCTGTCTGGCAATATTGCATCTGGTCAAGTTGGTCAGTTCAAATTGTCTTCTGGTGCAGTGAACAGTGGTCATATCGGAAATAATGCAGTTGTATCTGGAAGTATTGCTAGTGGACAAATTGGACTAAATCATATCGCTTCAGGTGTTATTTCTGCTGGCTTAACTTCTGGTAGTATTGTTTCTGGATTTATTGGCAATAATGCAGTTAATTCTGGTAATATTAGTAGTGGAAGTATTGGATTATCACATTTGGCTTCTGGAACTGTATTTTCTGGTACATTTGTTACTTCTGGTAGTGTTCAGAGTGGTTCATTAGGCAATGCTTCTGTTGTTTCTGGAAGTATTGGTTCTGGTCAAATTGGAAGTGTGCATTTAGCGTCTGGAACTATTCCTGCTGGATTTAGTCTTTCTTCTGGTGTTATTACATCTGGTTATATTGGCAACGCTGCTGTTGTAAGCGGAAGCATTGGATCTGGACAAATTGGAGCAAATCATATTGCTTCTGGTGTAATTCCGACAAGTTTTAGCTTAACTTCAGGAATTGTTCAGAGTGGGAACATTGGTAATAATGCTGTAAACAGTGGAAATATTAGTAGTGGTAGTATTGGTTTGTCACATTTAGCATCTGGAACTGTATTTTCTGGTACGTTTGTAACTTCTGGTAGTGTTCAAAGTGGTTCATTAGGTAATTCCTCTGTTGTTAGTGGAAGTATTGCTAGTGGTGTGATTGGACTTAGTCATATTGCTTCTGGTGTAATTCAATCAGGAATTACATTAACTTCTGGAAGTGTTGTTTCTGGTTTCATTGGTAATAATGCTGTTAATTCTGGGAATATTAGTAGTGGAAGCATTGGTGTTAATCATCTGGTTTCAGGTTTAATTACAACATTGTCACTTGGTTCTGGTCAAGTAACTTCTGGAAATATTGCTAGTGGTGTTGTATTTAGATTACTTTCTGGAAGTATTACATCTGGATTTATTGGTGATAACGCTGTTAATTCTGGTAATATCAGCAGTGGAAGCATTGGACTGGTTCACTTGGCAAGTGGGACTGTATTCTCTGGCACATTTGTAACTTCTGGTAGCGTTCAAAGTGGTTCACTAGGTAATGCTTCTGTTGTAAGCGGAAGCATTGGGTCTGGTCAAATCGGTGCAAATCATATTGCTTCTGGCGTAATTCCAACAAGTTTCAGCTTAACTTCAGGAATTGTTCAGAGTGGTAATTTAGGTAATAACGCAGTAAACAGTGGAAATGTTAGTAGTGGAAGCATTGGTTTAATTCATCTGGCAAGTGGAACTGTATTCTCTGGCACATTTGTAACTTCTGGTAGCGTTCAAAGTGGTTCACTAGGTAATGCTTCTGTAGTAAGCGGAAGTATTGGTTCTGGACAGATTGGAAGCATACATTTAGCTTCTGGTGTAATTCAATCTGGAATTACATTAACTTCTGGTTCTGTTGTTTCTGGATTTATAGGTAATAACGCTGTCCTTTCTGGAAATATTGGATCAGGACAAGTTGGAAGCATTCACTTAGCATCAGGCACAATCCCTGCTGGTTTTGCCTTGTCTTCTGGAAGTGTTATTTCTGGCTATATTGGAAATGCTGCTGTAGTTAGTGGATCTGTTGGAAGTGGTCAAATAGGAGCAATTCACTTAGCTTCAGGTACTATACCTGCTGGTTTTGCTTTATCTTCTGGAATAATCACTTCAGGTTATATTGGTGACGCTGCTGTCCTTTCTGGTAATATTGGATCAGGACAAATTGGTGCTAGTCACATTGCTTCTGGAGTAATTCCAACAAGCTTCAGCTTAACTTCAGGAATTGTTCAGAGTGGGAACATTGGTAATAATGCTGTAAACAGTGGAAATGTTAGTAGTGGAAGCATTGGTTTAGTTCATCTAGCATCTGGTACTGTATTTTCTGGTACATTCGTTACATCTGGTAGCGTTCAAAGTGGATCATTGGGTAATGCGTCTGTTGTTAGCGGAAATATTGGATCAGGGCAAATTGGAAGTATACATTTAGCTTCTGGAACTATACCTGCTGGATTTACTTTGTCTTCTGGTATTATTACATCTGGTTTTATAGGCAACAATACTGTTAATTCTGGGAATATTAGTAGTGGAAGCATTGGTTTAGTTCATCTTGCAAGTGGAACT